>Ga0302325_10000343_pt1 | contig 131800 bp, 126 predicted proteins | sample Palsa_T0_2_FD_201948 | JGI IMG/M metagenome (GOLD analysis project Ga0302325, IMG submission 201948) | Peat permafrost microbial communities from Stordalen Mire near Abisko, Sweden - Palsa_T0_2 | ecosystem: Environmental > Terrestrial > Soil > Palsa > Peat permafrost | place: Sweden: Abisko...
CGCGACGTCGAACCGCCTACTGCAGGCAAGGTCATCGCGCTTCCGCGCGTCGGTGGGCTGCATCACCGTTACTCGAGGGCCGCGTGATCGTGTCGCATCAGTTTTTCGTCACCACACCCCATTTTGGCGGACCTGCTGAAGGGCTACGACACCACGGCGACGATCTACGAGGTGTACGCCGCGCTTTTTCACAAGGGTACGAAAGGGCTCAATGACCTGGCCGGTGTCGGGGACGCGACCAAGGGAATCGAGAGCGTCGAGAAAAAGCTCGATGCCGACCTCAAGAAACGGTGCGCGAAGATTGCTAGATCAAGCACCGGCGATTTCGATGCTGGCCTTGCGACCGGCACGTCGAGCCTGAGCCCGTCGCCCCCGAAGCCGCCCAAGGTCGCGGGGCCCCGCACACAGACGACGTACTGTCCGAACGGGCTCACGGCGATCAACCAGCGCATGGGCTGCGTCTGCGGTGACTATACGTCGGACATTCAAGCACCGGCTCCGGGTCCGAACTGCACGATGCACGACCCACAGGCCCAGGGGTCGGCCTGCATTTGGCAGTGCCGATGATCTCCGCCCCACGTTTCGTGGTGGTCGGTGCGCTCGCTGTGACCCTCGGATGCCAGCAGGGCCACGGGCACGATGTCGGACCGGCCGCCCCTACTCCGATGGCGACGCTAAGTGCTGCCCCGTCATCGACGACGGTCTCGGGCCTGCACTTCCGAAGATTCAAGATGACCAGTGCGAAGCCATCTGAAGTCGAACCCGCGATGGCGCAAGGCTGGAGGCTCATCAACTGCTCCGTTGCGCGAGGGGGCGCCCAGGCCGGCGGTTCGCTCGGCGTGTACACGATCGAACATTGCTATTTCGAGGGCGACGAGCACGTCGTGGACGTGGATGGCGGCGCGCCTGTTAGTCCTTGAGTTCTCTCCGCGATCCTCGCCGAAACCATGGTCGCGCGCCCCGGCGACCCCGTTCTGGGGCAGCGGTCCGTCCCACCGGGTGGCGGTTCGGCTGAGCCTACGTTAACTCCAGGCCGATGGACGATCCGCGCTTCGCCGAGCTTGCGTGCCTCGTGCAATTGGAACAAGAGGGGCCGCTTGTGGCGAGCTTTCCGAAGGGCGTGAGCCCAGGAGGATTCGGCCTGGGCCCGGAGCAGCTTCGCGAAATGTTGGCAGGGTTCATCGAGCAGGATCTGGTGAACGGCAATGCCACCGCGATGGACGACGATCGATCCGCTCCGGACAACAGCCGCAACCTCGCGAGTGACGCCCGCCTCGCCGATCTCAACCATCTGCGTTTTGGTCGGCAAGTAACGCTGAAGATAAATCACAAGGGGCGCGCGCACCTGCACCATCTCCGCGACGAACTTCGAGCGTACCAGGGGTGGGAGCCATTCGGGATCCTGCATGACAGGCGCGCTTGGGATCGTGAGTTGCGCGTCCAGCTCGCCCTCGCAGCCACATCTGAGCCGCTGGCCGTCATCTTGCTCGATCTCGACAAATTCAAGGCCGTCAACGACAACCTCAAGCACAGCGCGGGCGACGATGTCCTGAAGGACTTCTTTCAGATCGTTCGCGATGTCGTCGCAGAGCGCGGCTATCGAGTTGGCGGAGACGAGGTTGGCGCTGTTTTGCCGAACACGTCGCTCGTTGAGGCGAAGACGATGGCAGACGAGATTCGTTCGCTCGTCGAGGCCAAGTTCAAGGACCACCCTTACCCTGTTACGGCTAGCATCGGGGTCGCATCGTTCAGCACCCGAGTTGAACGGAAGACGGCGTATGATTTCGTCGACGCGCGAATGTACGAAGCCAAGAAGGCCGGTGGCGGGAATTGCGTTCGTGTCGGGGCGTTCTCTTCCCCAGAGAATCGACAAGTGAACGAGAGGTAAGCATGAAGGAACCTCATCCCCACGTCCCTCGGTTGCCAGCGTGATGCTTGGCGACGACAGAGACCTTTGACCCTCCGCGCCGCGGCAGCTCACCGGGAGAAATCTCACGATGAGACATCGCTCCGAGCGCGCACACGTGGCCCCCGGCAGCCCGCGCGCCAGGGTCGAGGGCCGAGGGAGGGGGGATAGGCGGCAACCGGGCCGGCTGCTCCGCCGCGAGCGATAGTGGCCGTACAATCCACGCGGATGAGCGAAGCTTGGGTCTACATCGACGAGTCCCATATGCCATTCGGCATGGGAGAGCCCGATGCCAAACCTTTCTGGTTGGGAGCGCTGGTTACCCCTGCACCGATCTCCCACGCAGTTGCGCGGGAGGCGCTCAAGAATCTCGCCGGGGATTCCGACGCCACGGGGAACGCCCAAGACGCGGAGACGGCAAGACGTGGATATTTTCACGCGTCGTTCGATTCAAAGAACGCTCACTCGTGGTTGTGCCGTGCCATCGTCGAGCGCGGGGTCCAAGCTGCGTTTTTCGGAAGCCAATGGTTTTTCAACCGGGAGGACAGCGAAAACATCGAAGGAGCGCGTCTTCACGGACTTTCCGCACTTCTTGGCACGTCATTTGTGCTTGAGTGCGATTTCGACGCGGTTCACTTCGTCATCGCCACTCGCGCCGAGAGCTTCGACCGTCGGCACGTGGAGGACTGGCCAGCGTATTGTCGAACGACGAGGCTCGAAGCGCTCGTGGACATGCCACAGATGCCGCTGCGGTTCCCGCGAATCACGGCCGTCGCCGCCGATGGTGGGGATCCCGGCGTTCAAGTCTGCGACTTCGTCCTCTGGGCCGTGCAGCGCGCGCAGCTAGTTAAGAACAAGCCAACGGCGAAGGGCGAGTGGGTCGAGCGACTCAAACTGTTCGTGTGGGCTTCCGGCGGACGGGTCGACGGTGCGCACCAAACCATCAGGGCGCAGTTGGGCTCCGACTTCATCATGGGCCGATTCTTCATGCCCGGAGTGGGGGCTACACGCTCGACCGAAGCTCTGACCGATGCTGAACGCTTCGCTCTCGTCGAGGATATCGCGGCCGACGTTCGCAGGGCGGCGGCGAGCGCCGAAGGGAACCCTCGGATCCGGCATCTGATCGCTGACCTCAAGGCGGCCGTCGCCGCTCTGCCGAGGATTCGCGCCGAGCGCCCGTTCGAAGCTCGTGACGCGGCCAACGCCTTGCTTCAATCGTTCCTGCTCATATGTGACACCCTGCCGATCTGCAATCCCAGCGACGCCGCGTCGTCTGCAAGGGCGGCAGAAAAGCGGAACCTCGCGGCGAGGTTTCTGGCGGGCCGGCAGCGGCTATGGCTACCTGATGGCGCTCGTCTGTAGACTCCCCCGGGGCCCCGCGCGCAGGGGTCATAGGGACGGCGGAAGGGGCTCGACCGCCGTCGCAGCGGGCTCGCTCCGCGCGAGATTGTAGTCGGCTAGAGTGGCGTGTCTGCTCGCGCCAGGCCGCTCATGCCGAAGGCAAAGGTCGTGTGCTCCGGTACTTTCAACTTGGGGTCAACCCAGGTTTTCCACGAGAGGCCCTCGGGCACGGGGTCCTGCTGGCCCGCGAGCACGAGGATGTACTTCATGTGGTGAGCGCGTACGGCGCAGTGGACCGTTTCGATCTGGGCCTTGCCGTCGCCGAGGGGGCGCCACGCCACGAGGTAGTGCAGCTCCACGCCCGGGCTGGCCCCCGGCACCATGCTCTCGACGTAACCTCGGAAGTTCGCCTGGCCGGGCTCGATGAGGAACCTGCGAAGGTCGGCGAACGCGGCATCGAACGCCAGAGGTCCCTCGCAAAGCCAAAACATGAGCAAGGCCATCTTGTGGATCGCGAGCGAGACCCATTCCGTCCGCGCCTCGTTGTGAGGCACTCGAATCTCGATTTCACCGGGGCCTGATCGATCCGGCAGGTTCACGTCGCCGAAGACGTTCAACGTCCGCTTCCCGTCTTTTTCGCGCGTGAACGAGAAGACCTGTTCCTTCTTGTTGGGGGCGTAATACGCGGGGGGCGTGTCCTTGCCCTCGGGGACGAAGAACGGGCGGAAGATCCCCATCGTGCCCTGCCGGAGCCACTCGCACTCGTACTTGCCGAACCGCTCGTTGACCTCATCGCAGGTGCCGACGCCGACGCCGGGCGCGGTCCAGTCGAACCCGAGACCCTCGGGCACAAAGTGCTCCCGCTTCGTGAAGGTGGCGTCGGCGTTGCCTCTCATAGTAACGACGCAGTGGCAGTCCGGGGCCATCCGATCGGAAGCTTCCTGCGCGGCCACCACCTTCTCCTGGAAAGACGCGGCGTTGATGTCGAAGTCCTTCGTGCGCTCGGTAAACTTCGTCTCGTCGGAGAAAACGCGGTGCGTGATCTCGACAGGGATCGACTCGAAGAAGTGTGCGTCGTTGTCGTCTCGATCGGTCACGACCTTGAAAGTGCCACGAACGTCGCGGGCCCGCACACAAGGCTGGGACCTTCCTTCCAGGGGCTCCGACGGCGCCACCGAAGCTCCGTCGACTCGTCCTGTGTCTCCCAAGCTATTCGTCGGCCCCCCGACCGGGACCGCGTCGTCCCGCACGCCGCTCACCGGAGCACCATTGCCCGGCGAAGTGGTGGCAGCCTTGTCGACGCGAGCCCGGTCGGAGAGGCGACCCGGGTGAAGGGTCGCGGTCCGTCAAACATCGGTGATGAGAGGCGTAGTTTCCGCGTCGGCCAGATCGCTGGGTGAGAGTGCCCGCAACCACCCAATGGCGCGCTCCAAGCTCGCCACTGCTCCGGGGCGATCGTAGCCGGGCCCGAGCAACTCCCAGGCAGGTTGACCATTGCGAAATGTCGCGCAATGCAGCGTGGTGATCGCCCGCATCACTTCGAAGGCGGTCGGCATGCCGGGCAGGGTCTTGGATTTCTGGGCCGCGTTCGCACGACTGTTATTCATTGATCCTCCTAATGTCGCTGGGGTTTCGTCGATTTGCGATGTCTTCGGGCGTTGGCTGCCCGTCGAACAGGATCGCCCGCCGTTCCTCCTCGCTTCGGGCAGAGGCGGCCAGACGGCCGCGCTCGATGGCGCTGATCTCGTCGATGGCGCCGCAAAAAACAGCGAACCAAAGTTCATCGGGGACATCGGGGTCTACAAGAGGCGGGGGCGTAGAGGGATTGGACATGGTCACACCTGCCAATCCCGCAGCCACTCGTAAGAGCTTCGGCGCGGCATCGACGGGGCCGGCGCCACGGGCTCAAGGGGCTCGTCGCGTAGGGGTCTGCGTGGCAACAGCCCGAGACCCGTAACCTCCGCCCGCAACAACGAGACCCCGATCTCCGTGAACGGAAAGCGATCGGTGTATCCATCCTCCGTATGGCGGCAGCACACCAGGCCGTCGACCTGGAAGACGTATGGCCGATCGTCTCCCGCCCAAGCCCAGTTGAGGTAGCGGAAAGTCGTGCCCATATGGCCGTTGAGGTCACGCTGCAACTGCTGTAGCGACTTGCGTTCCGGGGTCATGGCTCCCACCCATCCAACGGCCCTGGGGCCGCAACCGGCGCCGGACCCAGGAACCGCTCGATGGCCTCCGCGTCGGCCGCCGCCAAGAAGCGATCGACAACAGTCATCTCCGCCTTCGGCGGCTCCGGCGAAGGTGAGGGCGGTGGGGTGGGGGCGACGGTGGGCGGTGTCGGCGCCTCTAAAACTGCTGCGGCGTGGGTCGATCTTAGAATTGTCATCTTCTGACCCAGCGGGGCCCGGGCCTGCTGAGCCATCTCTTCCCAATCGCTTTCACGCATGTGTAGGTCGTCTGTCGGGTTCATGCCTGTCTCCTTCGGTGTCGGTGCGGGGTCTCTTGAGGTCCTCATCTAACGTTGTGGTGCTCACGGCTCGGGGTGACCCATGCCGAAGTTGGGATCCCCAACACGCGCTCGATCGCGAGAGCGACATCTACTTTTGGTTGCGACCCGGCCAAGACGTACCGGAGCGAATTGACCGGAATGCCGAGCTTGCGCGCCAGCGCCGTTACAGCACCTCGACCACCAGCGAACTGTCGTACTTGCTCGTGCGCTATTGAAAACATCGTCCTTTCCTTCCTTGAGCTAAACGTCGTCAAGACCGCTCCACCTGGGCTCGTCCTGCTCGTCGTCCGATGACACCGACGACGGGCGAATCTCGAATGCCTTGTAGCTACGCCCGCGGATCTCGATCTGCTTGGAGACGATCCGCTTTTCTTCGAAGAGAGCGGTCAGCGCCTCCTGGATGTCCTTGTAGTCTCGACCCAGGTCCTTCGAGAGAGCGCTCGCCGTCATCGGTCCCCTAGCCGTGAGCGCGTCGACGATCCTCTCCTTGAGGGGCTTCTCGGCTGGCGTGCTGTCGGGTGTAAGAAGCGTGAACCCATCTTTGCTGAGTCGGTACTCGACCGGCTCGGGCCACTTGTCGGCGTCTTGCTCTCTCACCTTGGGGAAGTTGACCTTGATGCTCGTGACCTTGCCGTCGAGCCGGGTCGGCTTCATGGCGATGAGCACATCGGGTTGCCCGGCCCTCTGTGTGCTTCCCGAGATATCCTCGATTGTGGGCATCCCATCGGTTGCCTTACGAACGTGGGCCGCCGCCCACACCATCGGTCGTCGCTGCGGCGCCGGGGCTTTCTCGATTGCCGAGGTCAGGCGGTCAAAGATCGCAACTTGATCGCGCTCGCTGTTAGCGTCCCCCGGAGCGACCGATGCCAACGTGTCGAGAAAGACATCGGACACGATGCCGACCTCGATCATCTTCTCGACCTCGACCCAGGCGCCGTCGCCGATCTTAACCCCCTTCCGGCTCACAAACACGAAGCGAGCAAGAGCACCGACGACCCCCTGCTCCGACATTCCGAGGAGACGGCACGTCTTCACGATAATCCGCGCCGACGACTCTTCGCTGTGTTCGTCTTCGATCACGACGATCCACGAGCCCGCAGGTGCGGGAACGACCTTGCGACCAAGAACGTGGATAGGGGTCGTGCCGACGTGGGCACGGGCCGCCATGAGCCAAAAGAGTAAGGTTGTCTTCCCGCCGCCGGGCGAAGCGGCCAAGAGCACCTTGAGACCCCGGTCGCAGATGCCATCCCAGACGTACTCAATGGGTTGCCGTGACATGGCCAGGATCTTGTCGGCTCCGACAAGCGCCATCTTCGAGAGGAGCGGCAGACCCTGTAGTGGGCTTTCTGCGGTAGGGGTCCCGGCGGCTGTCGATGTCGCCAGAAGAGTCCTGGCTCTCTCGGCGAACCGGGCGAACGCCTCCGCAATGTGGTCGACCCCTTCTTGAGGGTGTCCCGCGTTCAGACGGGCCGCGAATTCCTTTGCTATGGCCTGGGCCGCGATTCGCCTTTCGAACTCCACGGCCTGTTTGGCGTATTCGTTGTAGTTGGTTCTGATGTGGGCCGGGCACCTTTCGATGACCCCGAGTTCCTGCACGGCCTCGATCGCGCCCACATCGGTCTGCTCTGCAAAGTAATCGACGAGCCCTTGCATCGAGGGCACTTCACCGTGCTCAGCGAGGTGGCTCGCAACCCTGTCGTAGATAATGCGTTGCGGTCGAACAGTGCTGAGCTTTTCCCAGACCAGTGAAAGCCGACTCCAGTTATGGCGCAGGTGCTCCTGGCTTCGCAGGTCCCCGAACTCGATGACCCCTCGAAGAAGGGTTCGGACCGATGGGGACGGGTGTGGCTCAGGTGCCGGTCGTGGAACCGCTCGTATTCTTGGCACCGTGTGACGCCCTCAAAGAGGTAACAGCCCTGGGATGGGCTACCTGTCTGTTCCGGAGGGACGCCAGCTACCCACGAGATGCCAAGTGCCACTAACGGCTGCGGCGGGAGGGTGCTGTACGACAGCGCCCAGTATCGGGCATCGGCAAAAAGCGTCAATCGCTTTTTTGTCTTTTTCGGATCCTCGCGTCGAGCAACCTTCCACCACGCCCGATTCGACGCCCGATCGAGCAGGCGAAAACGGGCGAAAGATAGGGCGTGATCTCACGCCCGATTCGACGCCCTATCTTCGCCCGATGCGCAATCGAGGGGTCCGCAAGCTGCTGAAATGTGATGATTTGACGGCCAACCCCTGGGATAGGGCGTGTTCTAATTGAAACCCCATTACACCGAACGCCCTATCCCGCCCGGGAACCCTAGAGGGGTTCCGGGTTGGGCGTTCATAGGGCGAGCGTCGAGGACTTCTAACAGGACCCCTCCCGGCCTCTATGTGAGAGAAAAGCACGCAGCCACCACCGGAGCATGCTGCGCCCGGCGCGCCTCCCCACGACCCACCATCAACCACCACGGCGGCAGCGGGCCCGCGCCTCGGACCGGGAGCTGCGGGGGGAGGCCAGGGGTTTGAGGGGTTAACGTCGAGGATGCAAGGCAAGCCGGGATTCGTCGCCCCATGGTGGTCCATCGGGGAGAGGTCGCCCGAGATCCACCAGTCGGCGTACCCACGGAGCCTGGAATGTCCCGCAAGCGTCGACCGCACGCACCAGGCCCGCGTCTTCGCTCAGGAGGACGAAACCTTCGCCGAGATGGATCAGTAAACGATTGTCGGAGCCGTCGTTCTCCGCCGGCATTTGGGCACCTCCCGCCGCGACGTGCAGGCGCCAAGCCGTCACTGAGACGAGCGCATCAAGGCGCTCTGCGACTCTCTCGCTGAAGGCCCACGTCTCACGCGCATAGGCCCGAATTGTTGCAAGCTTATCCGCTCCAGGCAGCGCGCCGAATTCTTCGCGACGAAGACGAAACTCTTCGCGGGTCGTTTCATCCTTGTCGGCCCAGATGTCGTCTTCCCGTCGAGCGAGGTCCGCGAGCAGGTCGTCGACCTCGGCGAGGAACGCCCCATGGTTCCTGCCCGATTCAAGCCAGGCCTCGTCTGTAAAGCCGACGCCCGTGATCGTTCTCCAACAGTGCTTGAGCGCATCCAGGTGCTCGGCGCACTCGGCAGCGGTTTTGGCGTTAACGGCTTCGCCAACTTGTTGTCGGATCCGCGTAATTGCGTATTCCCCAGAGGGCGCAACGGGGTACGCCTCGTCGATGTAGGGCAGCAGCTTGCGCGCACGCCCAAAGAGGAGTCCCCGTGCGTCCTGGCGCGACTTTCCTAGGCCGAACTCCCTTGCGGACCTGGCCCAGGTTTCCTCGATCGCCGTTTCGGAGACGCTCAGTTTGAACCCTCGCTCCGCCACTGAGGCGACCTGCGGCACGGGCAGGCCCCGGAAGGTGTTGGTGTCAAGGACGAGGCGCAACTCGGCCATGTTGCTGGAAGCCGTTTACCATCGCAGTCGGCGGGCGCCCATCAGGCCACCCGACCCCTTGCCGCCGGGGCGCGCTCGCCCGAGAGGCGGTCCCGGACTCTCGGGCGGTCACGACTTCCGCTTGCCTCTCGTGCCTCTCGCCGGAGTCGTGCTCACAGCCGACGCCGGTTGCGGGCCCGCCGGAGAGATGGGCTTGCCGGTCATCGGGTCTATCTGCTTCATAAGGTGGTCGGTGATCTTGAACATTGCCTCGATCTCGCTCGCGAACACGGACTTGAAGTAGTCCGCGACACTGGTGCGTCCCGCCTCTTTGGCAGCCTGGGCGTAGTTGCCGTGGAGCAGAGTGTTGCGGACCGCGCAGACTTTCTTCACACCGTCCTTCTGGTCGTTCCACGGGAGTTTGATCAGGCCCTTTGAGATGGCCGATTCGAGCAAGTTGTGGAGCGTGGCGCCCGCGGGAGCGTTTGAGCCGAGCACGCTCCGAACGAAGTGCTCCATGGTAAGGCACACGAGCGCCGCCTCGGCGAAAAGGAGCAAGGTGCCCTGGGGGTCATCTTCCTTGAAGCTCTTGTTGTGGCGGCGCAAAACGTCCAACTCGCGCGCCAGCTCTTGCAGCGCTCGGTTCTGATCCTTGAACGTCGGGCTCTGGGGGGAAGGGCTGGGCATCCAATGATTCTCGCCCAACATCCCACCGTCGCGCGACGTTTCGTCGACATCGCGGTCGCCCATGCCGCCCTCCCGCCGCCGCGCGGGCACCCGCTTGCGCCGAAACCCGTCGGTGCAGCCGCAGGGCGACCATGCACAACGCCTCGGAAACTTTAGCTCGTCAAGACAGCTTCGTGCAGAAGCTTGTCCGCCGTGATTATGTAGACGAGCTTAAGCGTCCCCAACGTCACCCGATGCGCCCACATGGCGGGCGTTCGCGCTAGCGAGATGTCGAGCCGTCGGGGCATGAGGCTGAAAGCCCAGTAGAGCCTCCGACGCGGACACGCGTCAACGGCGCAGTCCAGCGGCCCGGGGCTTGGGCCACGGCCTTGAGCAGCGACAGACATCGACGACGGCCGATTCCAGCAGCTCGATTATCGGCACCGAAGGGGTCCGGACTGCACGGCTATTGATCTCCGGCGGCAAGCGTTCGCGCTACGTTTCGTTCATGCCCACGCACGCAATCGCATCGGTGGTCTATCCGGTCGCCAACCGCCTTCTGAAGTGGAACGGCATTCCGGAGGACCGTCGCAACCACGCCCATGGGCTTGCAAGCTGGGCGGGCCAGCAAATGGACGCTGCGCGGATTGGCGAAAGACTCTACGCGGGCAAGGGCGTTGGCATCGACCTGTCAGACATCGACCAGCATCCCTTCTGGCCGCTGGAGACCGCGGCGGGAAACCTCGTCTTCCGTTGTGTCGCTACGGCCCTCGACCTGTGTGCGGCCTCGGCCAGTCATTTGTCGGATTCGACGGCGTTGCGCGCGCCGCCGAAGCGTGAGGCCGATGTCCATAGTGCGAAGTTGCCGCAGGGCTCCCCATTCTCATCTTGGCTCAACGCCTTGCAGGATCGCAATTGGGAGCTGCTGACCGATTTGCGAAATCAGTACACGCATCGCGGTGTGGTGCGCGACCTGTTCATCGGCGGCCCAACCCGCGCCGAAGTACGGGACTCGAATGGGAAAGCGCACGACCTGGCCACGATTTTCAGAACGATGATCATCTTTGGCGATGAGCAGCTCGTGGCGTTCTGGCGCGTCGTGGACGGCGTGGTGTAGTCGCGACCTTCGTCCTCGACGCCTCAGTGGCTGCAAGCCCCGCCCCACGAGGACTCGCTGGCCCTCATCCGCCTCACGTTACGACGCGGCCGTATCGTCACCCGGCGCGCGCCGCGTTCTCGTCGGCGGAAAGCACCCTCGCTTCCGGCGCCATGATGGCGATCCCTTCCGTGCATAGGCGCACTCGCTCTCGCAGCACACCGAGATCGCGGAAGAAGTCGGTCAGCTCGTGGTCGCGTACCCAATGAGCCGGCGTGTGGAAACCGCTCCACTTGTCCATGAAAACCCTAAGGTGATCCTGCACCGCTTCGAGCATGGCTTTGGCGCCTGGGTGCTCAAGCTCGGCTATCCGCTTCGTCGTTTCGTTCTGCGCCATCCGTAGCGAACCGATGCAAAGCTCGACCACCTCGGAATTGTAGGCGACGTAGAACACGCGTCGCTGACTGAGCAGCTCGCAAAACTCGACGAGCTTCTTGCGGTCAGCGATGCTCGGCAGCCCCTTGATCTTCTCGACGCGCTTCCGGAGCCGCGCTTGGGCGGCGGGCGCGAGCCCCATGATGCTGAGGATGATGCCTAGAGCCGACATCAGGGCGTTCGCGTCGATCATCGGATGTCCGAGCCCACCCCAAGTGCGACGCGATGTCTACGGCTTGCGGCCCCGCCCGCCCCTTGGGATCGAATTGGGGTCGTGCTCTCCGACCCGGCCACCAGCGCCCCCGACCCCGGCTCCGACCCTGCCGTCGGGCGCGTTGGCGACAGCTACAGGGAACGAAGTCCCTCGATCTGGCCGATAATCCTGGAAGCCGGGACATCGAGCGCCGCCGTTGGGTCGCCTGACTCATCCGCGCGAATTGGCGACGATAAGACATCCTCCGCACGCCATTGCCCGACAAGCCCTCGCCAAAGCATTGGGGCGGCCCGGAACTTCGACGGGTCCGGCTTGGATTTTCGGATCGCAACCGTCGCCATGTCCTCCGAAGACCAGAACTCACGGGCACTCTTGACTGCTTGTATGGATAGGACGGTGTCGCTCTTCTCCCACGCGAAGAAGACCATGTCGCTGTCGGCAACCTTGCGACAGAAACCGTCGATGCGGCGCGCGCTCTCAAGCCCACGATGGATCGCTCCCGTGGCCGCCTCTGCCTGGGGGAGATGTGCTGACTCAGGCAGCGACATCTTCTCGTCGCCGTCCTCGCCCTGAAGCCTCGCCAGCCAGCGCCACTCGTCCAGGATCCCGGGGGGCACATCCTCGCCCCGGCCCGTCATTCCGTTCAGCCGCACGGCGATGTGTCGATACGTGGGTTGCCGTCCAAAGCATTCGTTGAACGCCTCGCCCACGGCAATGAGCCAGGTCTGGTAGAGGCTCTCCTCGCGGATGGGACACGGCAGGATGGCTTCCGCTTTTTGCCAAAACGCGCACCAAGGCTGATCGACCACGGTGACGTTGTTTGCCCAAGCCCACGCCTTGTCTTGTTCCGAAGTGCCATCGACGAACCAGTAGATCGTGTCGATTTGACGACGAAAAGATCGGAGCTGCTCTCGGAGGTATGTGTCTTCGAGGCTCATTCCCACGATCGCGAGTTTGCTCTCGAAGGCGTTGTGCAGAGCGATCTGGAGGCCCAAGGTTCCACGCATGGACTCGTACTCGCTGCTCGCCATGACGCAGATCCCAGAATCATCGACCGCCCCGTGCGGGTGATACACATTGCGACGAAAGGCCATCGTCCGGGGCCGTTGCTGCCGAAGCAACGTGGTTGCTCCGGGCAATGGCGGAGCGAAACAGCGAACGTTGGAGCGCCCAGACGGGTCTGCCACCAGCCTGGATGTCGTTGTGTCGACGTTGAAATTGACGATGGGATTGGCGACGGCTCCGAGATGGGCGAGCTGTCGAATTGCCGAGGGGATGCACGGCTGGTGGTCGACGTGGTCGTTGGCCAGCTTGACGATCGCCTGAGCCAAGGGCCGGACGACGGCTGACCGCAAGTGCCGCTGAAAATCGAGGCGTCTCAGCACAAGAAGACAGCGCTCAATACGGTCTGCGTAGGGAATTGCATTCGACGGCGGCGTAAGTCCCGCCGCGCGCTCAAGGTCCGAGACGACAGCCGCCCAGCCCGGGACCGTCGTGCCCGCGGCATGGCCCACGTGCATCGCGACGCCAGCTCCGACCCACAGGCAATACCCCGTACAGAGATCCTTCAGCGCATCTTCAGTCGAGATCGCGTCCATGTTTACCCCAGAGCCCGACGAAAGCTTTGAAGCTCGGTAGCCAGGCCGGCCACGATACGAAGGAGCACCCGGGCGAGGTCACGTAGAGCTTGGACGTTATCCTGGCGAGCCCAGTCAATCGCGTTGGCGTAACGCCGCAAGTCGTCGGGCGTGACGCCCGGAGCGGTCTTCATTGCGACGATCTTCTGCGCCGCCTCGGCCTGTAAAGCTGGCGCCAGACCGAGCTGGCCGAGGAGACGAACCAGATCGTTCAACTCGTTGTAGAAGTCGTCACGGGTCATGCGCCCAGCCTCCCTCGTCTTTCGGCCCGGTTTCGTCCTCGAAGGTCGGGGGAGCGGGTCGGGTGCCGTCATGCGCCTGGGCCTACGCCGACCCCTGAATGCGCACAACCATGCGCACAACCTAAACGCGCCCCGGAAGGTCCTCTACGGTCCCTAGCGGCGGGAAATCCGCTGAGATTTCGTAGGCACGACTGGGATTGAACCAGCGACCCCTACCGTGTCAAGGTAGTGCTCTACCACTGAGCTACGCGCCTGCTGCCTGAATGATTACGGCGGGATCAGCTACCGTTGCGCGCCGACCCTGTCAACGCCCGGTGACTGCGCCGCGGCGTGCGGACTGCAATCTCGCGCGACGGGGTGCGGCTCATCGAGGCACTTTTCCGGCGGTGCTACCGTGCCGGCCATGCAGAGCCGCTACGACCCGAGCGCGGCCCATCGCGTGGTGCAGCATCTCGCCGGGCGAGCCTCCGAGCTGCTCGCGCTCCGCACGTACACGGCCAGGCTGGTCGGAGCCGATTCCGCGCTGGTGCTCCACGGGGGCGGCAACACGTCGGTGAAAGCCACGGCGACAACGCTCCTGGGCGAGGCGATCGAGGTCTTGCACGTGAAGGGCTCTGGTTGGGATTTGGCCACCATCGAGCCCGAGGGCCATCCGGCCGTGCGCCTCGAGCCGCTTCGCGCGCTGCGGCGGCTCGAGGGGATGACCGACGAGGCGATGGTCAACGAACTTCGAATCAACTTGCTCGACGCGTCGGCTCCCAATCCCAGCGTGGAGACGCTGCTTCATGCGCTGCTACCGGCGCGCTTCGTCGACCACACGCATGCCGATGCGATTTTGGCTCTTTGCGATCAGCCCGACGGAAGACGCATCTTTGCTTCCATTTTTGGACCGGGCCTTGTCTGGGTGCCCTACGTCATGCCGGGCTTCGCCTTGGCCAAGCGGTGCGCAGAGGCCTTCGAGCGCGTCGCGGCGGAAGCCGAGCCCGCGGTCATGGTGCTCGAGAAGCACGGTCTTTTTACGTGGGGTGAGAGCGCCCGCCAGAGCTACGAGCGCACGATCGACGCGGTCACGCGGGCCGAGCACTATGCGGGCGAGCATCGGCGGCCCATCAGCGTGTCTCCGGGGGCGTCGGAGAGGCGCGCGCGCGCGTCGGAGGGTCGCGGGCGTGCGTCGGAGGTTTTGCCGCGACTTCGAGGCGTCTTTGCGAAGCTCTCCGGCCACCTGCCCGAGCGCGGCCCGATCGTGCGAACCCGCTCCACGCGAGCTTTGCTCGACTTCGCTTCGAGAGCGGATGCGGCCACGCTCGTCGCCAAAGGGTGCATGACGCCCGATCACGTGCTTCGGACCAAGCCTACCGCGCTGCTCGTGGCCGAGCCGGATTACGCCGACGGGCCCCGGCTCGCTTCGCAGCTCGAGTCGGCCGTGACCGAATACGCCCGCGCGTACGACGCGTACTTCGACGAGATGGTCCAGACCAAGGGCGTGACCAAAAAAAAGCTCGACCCTTGGCCGCGCATCGTCTTGCTTCCTGGCTTCGGGGCTTGCGCCGTGGCCGGCACGGCCGTCGAGGCCGATATCGCCCTCGACATCTACGAGCACACGGTCGACGTCATGCGGACGGCGACGGACGTCGGCACGTACGAGCCGTGCTCGAGGCCGGATCTCTTCGACGTCGAATACTGGAGCCTCGAGCAGGCCAAGCTCAAGGCCAAGGCGCCGTTGGCGCTGGCGGGGTGCGTCGCGCTGGTGACGGGTGCTGCAAGCGGGATCGGCTACGCCACGGCGGTTCGGCTTCTCGCAGCGGGCGCCCATGTGGCCATGGTCGATCGAGACAGCGACGCGCTCGCCCGAACGGTGGGCCAACCGCTTCGGGCCTTCGGATCGGAAAGAGTGCTGCGCATCACCGCGGACGTTCGCGACGCGGCGACGGTGCAAGCCGCGTTTGCTCGGACGGCGAGCGCCTGGGGAGGCGTCGACGTCGTCGTATCGAGCGCGGGCAGCGCCACCGAGGGCAGGCTCGAGACGCCCCAAGGCGACGCCGCCTTGCGCGAATCGCTCGACACCAACCTCCTCTCTCATGTCACCGTGGCCCGCGTGGCGATCGAAATGATGACCGCACAAGGGCGAGGGGGTTGCCTCTGCTTCAACGCGAGCAAGAGCGCGTTCAACCAGGGCCCCGGCTTCGGCCCCTATGCCGTGGCCAAAAGCGCGCTCGTGGCCCTGATGCGGCAGTACGCGATTGACCTCGGCACCCAGGGCATTCGGTCCAACGCCGTCAACGCGGACCGCATCCGCACCCAACTCTTTGCAGGAGGGGTGCTCGAGTCGCGCGCCGCGGCTCGAGGTCTGACTGTGGAGCAATACTTTCGCGCCAATCTTCTGGCCCGCGAAGTCACCGCGGAGGACGTGGCCGACGCGTTCGTCTACCTGGCGACCGCCCGAGCCACCACGGGCTGCGTCATCACGGTCGACGGCGGCAACGCCGCGGCCTTTCCGCGCTAACCGCGGTCGCGCGCCGCTCCGAGATGGCGGCCCGCGATTTCAAAACCGCAGCGTCAGCTCGGCGCGCGCTCCCTCGAAGGGAGGAAAGTAGCGGCATATGCCGGACGCGCACCGAAAGGCCCCACGCTGCTGGCCGACGAAGAGCCGTACATTCGAGCTGCTCGTCAGTTTGTAGAGGATCGCTCCGTTGAAATACGTCGTCGGCTGGCCCGTGAGCGTCGTGTACTCGAAGCCCTGGCTCAGCACCCAGCTCGGAGCGAGCTTGAGAGCGAAGTAGTTCTCGCCCTCGTTCCACCAGCGCTCCGAATAGTTCACGAGGTTTTGGCCCTCTTCTTTGCGCATGCGGTGAAACCCCTGGGCCTCGAGCGACACGGCGTGGCCCAGGTACTTGACGATCGAGTACTCGAGATGCCGCTCCCGGTAGGTGAAGGCGCCGGCCTCGGTGGTGTCGTCACGCACTCCCGCCGAGACGAACGCGTGAGACAGCGTGTCGGTCGAGACCCATTCGACCCCCGCAAGCCCGTCCCAAACCGTGTCCTCGACTTGCGCCGCGGGCAGCGCCGATACCGTTTTTCCCTGCGCGTCGCAGCCCCCGCTGGTGTTCTCCGACTGCGTGCTGGCAAACACACCTTGGCCGTAGGCAAGCACCCTATCGCTCAGGCGAAGGTCGCTCCGGAGCCTGCCTCCGTTGACGCAGGCGTTGAAATATCCAAACTCGGTGTCGAGGATCGTGGGCGTCTCCGCGGGGGGAGTGAATGAGTAAGCGACGATGTTGAACTCGGGCGCGGAAGACGTGTTCAAGCCGGCCGGCACGGGGTAAAAGTTGCGATTGCTTTTGATCTCGAGCGTGCTCGTGAACGCTCCCGCATTGGCCGAGAGCGCCACATAGAGCGCGTTGCCGGCCTGGTTCGGCTCTCCAGGGGCGCCCTGCGCCTGCTGTCCGGCGACTTCGACATAGAGCTTGCCGTGACCGCCCAACGAAGGCACCTCGAGCGATTGTCCGACGAGGGTGATGTCACTGTCGCGCAGCAGTGGAAAAGTGCCCGAGAGAGACCCGAGCCACGTCGCCGTGTCGGTCGCGCTGCAAGACCCGAACGTCGCGCCGCTCGGGTCGTCGAAGAAGTTTTTCACGATCTGGCCGTCGGCGCCGTAGTGATAAGGAGCGCAGCGCGAGAAGTGGACCGCGTGAGTAGCAAGCGTCACCGGGAGGCCGCGGCCGGCCTGGATCTCCAGACCGACGACGCGGTCCGAGCCGAACATCGGCATGGTCGGGCTCGCGCTCGTCAGGAAAAGGTCTCGCCCCGTCGCCTCGTCGACGCGAGAAGGATTGCCGAAGCCGGCGATCGCGGTGACTGCGAAGGGATCTTTCTGGACCTGGACTTTGATCCCGCGCACTGTCGTGTCGATGCCAAGCTCGTCGATCTTTCGCATCGAGAGGGTCAACCCGCGGCCGAACTGCACGTAGGCGTCGCCGACCGTGATCTCCAAGCCAGGGGCCGAGTAGGTGAGCCAGAGCTTCGCCGGATAGATGGAGTTCTGGAATCGCGATTGCCCGTCAATCTCGACCTGGCTCTGGGTGCCTGCCGGCAGGCTATTGAAATCCGGGTTATCGACCGGGCGTCTCCAGTAGACGGCGGAATCGAGTCGCAAGCCGGCAGTCCAGGGGCCCCAGCGAAGTGCGGAGTCGAGTCGGTTGATCCAAGTACCCCAGCCGCTATCGGTCGGAGACTCGTTGTCGCGCGCGTCGAAGTGCTGCGCGACGATGCTGGTCTCGGTGACGTCGAGCTCCGCCGAGTTGCCGCCGACCACTCCGACGTCGGCCGCAAGAACGGGTGCGCCAAGGAGGCCCGTAGCCAGCCCAACGCCGACCGCTGCCCAGCGCACGAGCCTCACGAGACCCGCTCCACGCTACTTCAAGGCGTTTCCACCGGCGAGAGCTCTCTGCACGTCTTGGGCGACGAGATTCTCATCTCCCGGATTGTACCCTTCACGCACGACCGCAATCTGGCCGTCTTTGTTCACGAGCACGCTCAGCGGCATCGATTTCTTCGGGTCGTACAGGCTCGCGATTCGCGAGTCGTCGTCGAGCACGACGGGAAAGTCGATGCCGTAGCGGTTCACGAACGCCGGAACTTCGGCGAGTGATTCGGGGCCGTCCATGGCGACGCCGACGACGAGAAGCCCGCGGCTCTTGTTCTCGTCGTATATCGCCCGAAGGTGCGGAAACTCGGCCTTGCATGGTTCGCAATACGTCGCCCAGAAATCGAGCAGGACCACTTGCTTGCCCACATGGTCGCTCAGGCGAAACGTCTTTCCGTCGACGTCTCGCGCAGTGAAGTCCGGGGCCATGGTCACGCCGGCCCGCGGGGCGGCGGGCCTCGCATCACCCGCTGCGGGACCATTCGCGCAGCCCGTGAGAACTGCCAGAGCGACGCCGAGCCGGTGCTTGTTCAATTGCAAGTAGCCGTTATCGGGTATCCAGGGGTGGCCGCGGCCTCGGCAATGGGCAGGGCGAGGTCTTGGTTCAAGTTGCCACTCCACCCGGTAGCGGACTGCAAGATCTCCATGGTGCGCGGGTCGATGTCGCAATTCCACGGAATTGCCGAAGCGTTGAAAAAGCTTCCGAGGTTCATCAGGCCCGGATCGAGCATCTCGGTGAAGTTCGACCCGTGCTTGGTCACCCAGTTGACCAGATCGCCCGTCGTCGCGCCGACGCCCATGGTCGGACCGTCACCGAGGGCTTGAATGACGACGACTCGCTCGGAGTCGAGCGTGGTCTTGTCGGCGACGATGTCGTCGGTCTCTTCGTTGCACGGGACACACCAAACAGCGGCCACCGAAAGGCGAAGCAGCGCGTAACGTTTCTGGCAGGGGTCGTAATAGTCCGCGAGTGAAATCGTCTGCAGGCCCTTTGACATGTCGCCATTGGGAAAGCCGAGGAACTTGAAATTTTGCATGACACTACCCGGCGTAGTCCCCAGCCTCGCGCTGTGGCCATAGCCGCCAGGCGGATTCGGGTACGCGAAACCGTCGGGGTTCACGCTGACGCCCGCCTCGAGGACCACTTGTGGGGGCGCGCTGTTCACGCTGCTAGGGGTGCCACCGCACCCGCACACAGCCAGCGCGGCGACGCTGAGCGCCGCAAGCCAAAAGACTCGCATTATCGAACCTCGTCTTGGTGAAGACGCCCACGTGAGCGTATCTTCGGCCGGAAGGACGTCAAGGTGGCCGCACGGCGAAATCGCAGTCTGAGCGCGGCTCTACTCGTTCTTTGCGCGATCGGAATCGTCGCGGCGTGCTCGAGCGCGCCGCCCGTGCCGGGCGAAGCGACCGCACCGAGCGGGCCCTGGGGCGTCTCGTGCCTCGCGACTCAAGGGGAGAGTGGAAACCCCGCGTGCAAGGCCGCGGCGGGCTTCGAGTGCTATGGCACCGGCACCACCGACGCCAATGCATTCTGCACGTTGTTCAACTGTACGAAGGACTCGGAGTGTCCGGCGGCCTGGTGGTGCGCCGACGTGAATGAAGTCCCCAACGTGACCACGGACACGGGGACGCTCGCGACCATCGGGATGACCCGCCAGATTTGTCTCCCCCGAGGACAGTGCGATCCATGTCAGACCGATCACGATTGCGCGAGCACGCTCGAATCCGGACAGACCGAGCAGCATTGCACCAGTGACAGCCAAGGCAGCCTCTTTTGCGCAGCGCAGTGCATCAGCAGCTCGGATTGTGCTCTCGATGCCACGTGCAAGCCGCAGTGGACGCTCTGCTCGCCCGCGAGCGGCAAAGCTTGCACCGGTGACGAGGACTGCCCCCCTGCCGACGGGACCTACCAACACTGCGACGGCGGAAAGTGCACCCCCGAGTGTGGAAGCGCCGCGAACTGCTCCGCAGGGCAGACCTGCCAAGCCATCGGCCTATGCACGCCTCGCGCGGGCGTGTGTGTTGGCAACGGAGCCTTTTGCTCGCCCTGCCGGTCGGATGACGACTGTCCAATGGGCTATTGCTTTACCGCCGCGTATTCGACCGAGCGCTTTTGCACCGTCTTCGATACGGCGACGACGTGCGACGACCAAGAGGTCAGCCCGCCCGGATGTCCGACTCCACCGGCTGGCGCGAACTGGAAAGCAACGATGTGCGTGATCACGCAACCGAGCCAAGCCGAGTGCTACGGGGTTGTCGTGATCGGCACGAGCAGCGGCTCGCCTCAGAATGCGCCAGGTTGCTGGACCGAGAATCGGTGACGTCGCGGACTAGCCAGCCGCCCAGTACCCGTCCTCCCAAACCCACTGCGAGCCGTCCCAGACCCACTGAGGCGCGATCCAGATCCAACCGGGGTAGGCGGGCGTCACCCACCAAGGTCCGCCCATCCAGAGCCAGCGACCGCCGCCCCAGCCCCAATACCCGCGGCCCCAGTAAGGGCGCCCGAAGCCGTGAGCGCCCGCACCGACGAAAACATGCCCGCCGAAGCGGCCACCGTACCCACCACCGAAGCGGCCACCGTACCCACCACCGAAGCGGCCGCCACCGCCGCCATAGCCCCCGCCTCCGCCATAGTGGCCGCCGCCCCCGCCAAAGTGACCGCCTCCTCCGCCAAAGCCCCCGCCTCCGTGGCCGCCTCCGCCTCCGCCGTGCCCGCCTCCGCCGCCTCGGGCGAGCGCGGTACCCGGGGTGAGCGCGCCCAGCGCAGCGACTAGCGTCAGAATCTTCCAGCTGGCCATGGCTCAGACCTCCGCCTACCTAAACTAACGCAAGTTGCCGAGCCTTGCAGCTCAGCCATGGCGCCGCTCTGACATGGCCCCACCGCCTGGCGCGTCCTAGAAGAAACCTCGGAATGGACGGCGCCCTCTATGTGGCATCTGGGCGCTTCGAGGACGGCGCGCGAGTCGCCATCGTGGACCCTTGGTCCGGCGAACCGGTGGCCGAGGTTACCCTCGCCGACGAGGCGCGCGCAGAAGATGCGATGGACGCGAGTGTGCGCGCCTTCGAGCGCATGCGTGCGCGCTCGAGCTTCGAGCGCAAGGAGCTTCTGGCTCGGGTGGCGCGCGCCATCGAGGCCAACCATGAGACCTTCGCGCACCTCATCTCCCGCGAGTCCGGCAAGCCCATCGCGCTTTCGCGCGCCGAGGTGGCGCGTGCGGTGACCACGTTCGAGGTTGGGGCCGAGGAGGCCACGCGCACGAGCGGCGAAGTGACACCGCTCGACACGACGCCAGGGTCTCGCGGCTATTGCGGGGCATGGGCTCGGGTCCCGGCAGGGCCTGTCCTCGCGATCTCTCCTTTCAACTTCCCGCTGAACTTGGTGGCTCACAAGATCGCCCCTGCCCTGGCGTGCGGATGCTCCGTGCTTCTCAAGCCTCCGCCGCAGGCACCGCTCACCTCACTTCTTCTGGGCGCTCACATTCGCGCGGCCGGGGCTCCCGACGACGCGGTTCAGGTGGTCCCGTGCGAAGTCGCCGTGGCTGAGAAGATGGTGAAAGACGATCGGTTCGCGACCCTGTCCTTCACGGGCAGCGCGGCGGTCGGCTGGCATTTGAAAGCCCTGGCCGGGAAAAAGCGCGTGCTGCTCGAACTCGGGGGCAACGCGGCCGCGATCGTGCACGAGGACGGGCCGCTCGATTGGGCGTGCGACCGCATCGTGGAAGGGGCCTTTGGATACGCGGGGCAGACCTGCATCAAGGTGCAGCGCCTCTATGTGCATGCCCCCATTGCCGATGCGTTCATCGCGCGACTCGTCGAAAAGACGCGGGCGGTCGAGCCCAAGGCGCCGCTCGATGCCGCGACCCTTTGCGCCTCTATGATCGACGAGCGAAATGCTCGCCGGGTAGAGCAGTGGGTCGAAGAAGCCGCCGGCGCCGGCGCCCGGGTCCGTTGCGGCGCCAGGCGCGAGGGCAACCGGTACTGGCCGACCGTGCTCGAGATCGACGGCGATGGACGCGGTCTGCGGGTCGTCGATGAAGAAGTGTTCGGGCCCGTTCTCACCGTCCACCGATACGGCACTTGGGACCAAGCCTTGGCGATGGCCGACGCCACTCGCTATGGCCTGCAAGCGGGGATCTTCACCGACTCGCAGGCGCGCATCGGCGCAGCCTTTGCCCGACTGCGCGTCGGTGGGCTCGTCGTCAACGATACGCCGACCTTCCGTATCGATTCGATGCCCTATGGGGGCACGCGCGACTCGGGGCTAGGCCGCGAAGGCGTTCGTTTCGCCATCGAAGAGATGACCGAGCGCAAGCTCCTCGTCGTCCGCCAGGCGTAGAACCCCGAGGGCGACGAATAGAACCCCCAGGGCGACGAGTTGACGGGCCGTATGCCTCGGCGTAACCCGCTGCGCCATGCCTGCCGAAGAACAGCCCGCTCCCGCTGCGCCGCGTCCGCTCGGCTCTCGCGCGCTCGGCCCCGACGACCCTTTGCCCACGGTAAAGAACATCCTGCTCGTGATGAGCGGCAAGGGTGGGGTCGGCAAGAGCTCTGTCGCGGTCAACCTCGCGGCGGCGCTTGCCCGGCGCGGCTACCGGGTCGGCCTGCTCGACGCCGACATCTACGGTCCCTCCATTCCGACGATGCTGGGCGTCGCGGGGCGTCCGGTGTCGCTCGACGGCAAGACGATCCAGCCGCTGGAGCGCTTCGGCATAAAGCTCATGTCGATCGGCTTCTTGCTCGAGGACCCGAAAGAAGCCGTCATCTGGCGCGGGCCGATGCTGCATGGCGCGCTTCAGCAGTTCATGCGCGACGTCAATTGGGGGGAGCTCGATTTCTTGGTGATGGACTTGCCGCCGGGTACAGGGGACGTCGCCCTCACGTTGTCTCAACGCGTCAAAGTGACGGGCGCCTTGATCGTGACCACGCCGCAGACCGTTGCGACCGACGACGTTTTCAAATCGGTCTCGATGTGCCGCAAGGTCAATATTCCCATCTTGGGCGTCGTCGAGAACATGAGCTGGTTTATCGACAGCGCAGGCGTGCGCCACGAGCTCTTTGGCAAGGGAGGCGGGCAGGCGGTGGCCGACTTTGCGCAGACCGATCTCCTTGGCCAGGTCCCGCTCGACCCGCTCGTGCGCGAGTGGGCCGACAAGGGCACGCCGGTGCTTCAGGCGGACAGCACGTGCGCGGCGTCTAAGGCGTTCGTGGCTGTGGCCGATCGACTGATCCAGCGTTGCGAGGCCGCGCACGACGAGGAAGATGCGTTGCCGACGATCGACCGCAGCGGCGGCACGGGGGGCAAGAAAAGGCTCCCCGTTGCGAAGTGATTCCAAAACGGCCGCGCTCGTCAATTCTCGCCGCGTCCGCATCGCGCATTGCCTGCGGTCTTTGCGATGACGTCGTAGTCTCCGAACGGCGCCGCCCCGGGGACGACGACGGCCCCCGCGAACGAGCCGTCTTGTCCTGTCGCGAGTGTGCCTAGAAACGTCAGGTGCTGGGTCTGCCGATGGCGCAGCAGGATCTCGACGCCTACGCCGGAGCATGGCGCGCCATTCGCTCGGATCTCTCCGCGCGCGTGGAGCGGAAGGCCGCGGCGGACTCCTTCGTCGCTCACGGTTATCGATACGGTGGAGGCTGGCAGGCTCTCGTGCGGTGGGGCCGGTGTCGACTCGGGGGCTCCAGGGTCAGTCGCTGGGGCCGCCGCCTCCGCGCGGGCGCTGGGACTTGCCGCGACAGGGCCCGAGTTGGGCTTTGCGCCGAGTAAATCCCGAGCCGGCCCTAGAGCGAGGGCATCACTGCGTTGTGACCCGGGGGGCCACGCGAAGGCGTCCGTAGGGCCGCGGTACACAGGCCGAGCCTCTTCGCCATTTGGCATGCTCGTCAGTCGTCCGGCGCCTCCAAGGTCGAGCCTGCGCCAAGCGACTCCGTCGTGCACCTCCACCCACGCATGGGCCTCGTTTTCGGCCAGTCGAGTCGGGATCCCCAACTCCAGAGCGGTGATCATGAACGCAAACGCGCGGTGACGGCAGACGCCCGTTTTCGACAGGGCCAAGTCCAGGTACACACTCGCTCGATGGCGAATCGGCTCATCCGACTCCGAGAACCCGCGAAAGTACTCGACGAGCCTTGCGATGGCTTCCCGGGGACGCATGCGGCGACTCACGCCGATCGCGGCACACACTTGGTCGGCGTCGCGCGCGACGTTCGCGGGTAGGGGGGGCGCCGGCAGCATCTGGCTCCACGAGGCGTCCGCCATCGGCCCTCCAAAGGTGGCCCGCGCAATGGCGAGCTCCAATACGAGCCGTGCGGACGCGCGACCCCTCGGGACGAGCCCCTCGACGTACCAGTTGTCTGCGCCGTCTCGTGAGACGACGTAGCCCACGCTCTTGGCGCCGACTCCCATGTGTCCGGCGACGATGCGCGCGCCCGGTCCCACGCTTGGAATTCGCACGCGCACGCCCGGCGAGACGTCGATCAACGCGTCCATGTAAAAGGCGTCGTCGTCGGCTTGTGGGCCGGGGCCGGGCATGATGGCGGTGAGGCTGCGGCTGTGAACGTAAAGTTGGTAGTCCGGCTGCACGGCGTCGAAGGCATCCATCCGCTTGAATGGCGCGGTCGACGGAGTGAAGGGCTCGTCGTAGGTAGAGTCCGCGCCTCGCGTGTCGCGGTCCGGTCGAAACTCGTCGCGCTCGGCGAGAGCGCCGTAAGCTCGCTCGGTCAGAGACGGCGGGCCTCGGGGATCGGGTCCGCTGACAGGGCCCGACGACGTCATGAGCGCTGCGGGTAAATCGCCGTCCATGACGACGTGCATGGCGAGGTCTTCGGCGGGGTTCGGAGAGATGGGCTCGTGAAGAACCGGTCCTACGGTTGGCCCTGCATTCGCGGCCGCCTCCCAGGCGATTACCGTCGCGAGCCAGAAAGCCGCTCGCGCCGGGTTACGCATCACGGCCTTCTCGTCCAACGACCGGGCTCATAAAAGTAGACCCCTTCGCGCACCGAATACTGGGGGCTTCGCCAACGCGCGCCGGGGGGGCCGACCTCCCAATGTCCGGGAATCCACGCGTACTGGATGCCGGTCCAATGCCAGTAGCCCGGGATCCAGAGGGCCTGAGGATCTCTCGGGGGGGAGCGCACCTCGAGGATGGGTTGCGGGGGAGGGGCCGCGACCGCCATCCCGTAGGGCTGAGCGGCCACCCCCGTCTCGATGGTGCAACCCGGAAAGAAACACGTCGCCGACAGCGACAGGGCCGCGATGCGCGCTCGGTTCATGCGTGCTCCCCGTCAAAGCTACTGGTAGACCAGCGTTATAGGCGACGCAGTCTCCGACCGCCATTCGCAGGCGGAGGGCTGCTGCCCCCGATCATGAACGAATCCATACTTCGCGAAGACCTCGCCCGCATCCCGGCTCCGCTCCGCGCCCGCCTCGAGACGGCAGGTTTCGATCCGGAACGTCTCATTGCCCTGGCTGCTCCACTTTTCGCCAGGGCCCGGGGCGAGCTCGGCCCGTCAGCCCAAGAGCGCAATCGCATTCGTGGGTCGGTCGAGCTTCCAAGCGAGGCGGACCTGCCCGACGTTCCCTCGCCCGGAACGGCAAGCCACGAGCGGCTCTCGGCGATCGGGCTCGAGTCGCTTCGACGGAGCGAGGTTGCGTTTTGTGTCCTGGCGGGCGGAATGGCTACCCGGATGGGAGGCGTCGTCAAAGCGCTCGTAGAAGTGAGCGATGGATTTACATTTCTCGAGGCGCGGCTGCGCGAGAATGCCGTCTGGTCGCAGCGGGTGGGCGCCCCGGTTCCTCTATGGCTCATGACGAGCGAGGCCACCGACGGGCCGATCCGCGAGGCGCTGCGGAGCGCCTATGCTCCGCCTCACGTCACGACTTTCTTGCAGGGTCTGGGCGTGCGCCTAACGACCGAGGGTCGACTGTTTCTGGGCGATGACGGTGAGCCCAGCACCTATGCGCCCGGTCACGGCGACTTGCCCGACGCGTTGCGACGATCAGGGCTTCTGGCGGCGTTCGAGGCGCGCGGTGGCAAGTACGTGTGGATCGCGAATCTCGACAACCTCGGCGCGACTCTCGACGCCTCGTTGCTCGGTGACTTCATCGAGCGCGCGGGCGACGTCCGGGTCGAAGTGGCTCCGAAAGAAGCGGGCGACCGGGGCGGCATTCCCGTGTGGGCCGATGTCTCGGACGGCGAAGGCCGGGCTTTGCGACGACTGCAGGTGCTCGAAGAGTTTCGGTTGCCCACTGGCTTCGATGCGGCAGCCGTGAGGGTCTTCAACACCAACACGTTTCTCGTGCGCGCCGACCGGCTGCTTCGTGCTCCCGTCGCCCACGGCTGGTTCGAGGTCGAGAAGAAGGTCGGATCCCGAGTGGCCGTGCAGTTCGAGCGCCTCCTCCAGGAGCTGACGGCGACCCTGCCAGCGTCGTACGTTCGGGTGCCACGTGGCGGCGTCGAGTCACGCTTTCTCCCGGCGAAGGACTTCGACGAGCTCGCGCGCCGGAGAGACGAGATATGCCTCGTGGCCCGCGCGCGCGGTATGCTGTGAGCCGAGGGCCGCGGGATGGTCGAGACGATTTCGAGCGCAGCCTTCCGTGAGGTCCTCTCTCGCTTCGCCAGCGGCGTGACGGTCGTGGCCGTCCACGGCGAACGGGGGCCCCTCGGCTTCACGGCGACGGGCTTCACGTCGGTCTCGCTCACGCCGCCACTCATCCTCGTTTGCATCGACAGATCCGCCAGCGTCTACGACGCGATCGTCGGGGCCGAGTGCTTTGGTGTCAGCATCCTCGACGCCGCGCAGGCTCGGCTCGCCCGGCGGTTCGCTCAATCGGACGTCGATCGCTTCGATGGCGTCGTGCTGCGGCCTGCCGAAGTGACCCAGGTGCCCCTCGTCGAAGGCGCCCTCGCTCACCTCGAATGCCGCCGCCATGCGCTTCAGGACGTTGGCGACCATACCTTGGTCCTGGGTGCGGTCGTGGGCGGTTCCGTGAGCACCGGGCGGCCACTTCTCCACTATGGACGTCGCTTTGGGCTATTTGTGGGTGAAGAGTCCGACCCCTTGACGAGCCGGTAGCTTGAAAGATGCGACCGGTTACGGTCATCCGAAAGGTCCGCTGCCGCGCGTCGCGGCTCGACGCATGGGCCCACGTCTCGAATACTCTGCGGCTGAACCGCGCCGTGGGGACCTCGCGGGTCGCGGTCACGTTGAGAGACACGACAGGGCTCGATCGCTTCGAAGTCCGCGGGCGTCTCGGCGGAGTCAGCGTCACGTATTTGGAGCAGCCCTTCGCGTGGTCGGAGGGAGAGTTTTTCGCGTTCGAGCGCACCTTCCTCGACGGTCCCGCCCGCACGCTGAGGACTCGGTACGACCTCGCAGACGTGCCCGAGGGAGGCGGTTGCGACGTTACGGTTCGAGTCGATCTCGTACCGCGGATACCTCTGCTTCGCCCCATCGTTTGGTTTGCCACGAAGCGAACGATCGCGGCCGTGGCGAGGTTTCTGGCTTCTGTCGACGATCGGCGATCGGCGGCGGTGGTCGCGTCGTCCATCGATAGAGGTGCCTTGCTGGCTGCGCACGCGCGTCTCGGAGAACGAGCGGTGGGCGACGCGCTCGCGACCCGGCTGGTCGATCATGTCGGCCACGCGGACGATCTCGACGTCGCGCCGATTCGTCCTTTCGCCCTGGCACGCGACTGGTCGGTGGATCGGCTCTCCTTGCTGCGTCTGTGTCTCGAGGCTGTGCCCGCGGGGCTTCTTGAGCTTCGCTGGGCGCTGGTGTGCCCGAACTGCATGACGGCCAGCCAGGTATTGCCATCGCTTGGCGATCTCGGAGAGCGCGCGCACTGCCATGCCTGCGACTTGCGCTACGACACGGAGCTCGATCGCGCCGTGGAGGCCCAGTTCTTCCCGCATCCCCTGGTGCGCGACGTCGCGGTGGAGCCCTACTGTATCGGCGGGCCGGCCCTGACCCCGCACGTGTTTGCTCAGGTGCCCCTCGAGGCTGGAGCCGAAGGGGTCTTGCGCGCCCCCGCCAAGGCGGGGCAAGTGACCCTTTTCGTGCGCGGCGGGCTCACCGCGCTCGTCGACGTCGTGCCCGGCGCACCGGCGTCGGTCGAGGTCACGCTGGCGCCGCACGCGATCGTCTTCGAGGGCCTATCGGTCGAGCCTGGGGGGACGCTTCGGCTCAAAAACGAATCGGGCGAAGGGCGACACGCGCAGCTGCAGCGAAGCGGTTGGGTCGCCGATGCTGCGACGGCGCAGCACGTCGCGACGATGCCGGAGTTCCGTCGCCTTTTCGGCGCCGAAGCCTTGAGACCCGGGCTCGCCCTCAAGGTGGCCCAGGTGGCGATTCTCTTCAGCGACATTTGCGGGTCGACGGCTCTCTATGCGCGCGTGGGTGACGCGTCGGCGTTCGGGCTCGTGATCGATTGCATCGCCTATGGGACCGCTATCGTAAAGCGCCATCGCGGGGCGCTCGTGAAGACGATCGGCGACGCTCTGATGGCGGCGTTCATCGACCCGAGCGATGCTGCGGCCGCCGGCGCCGAGATGATCGCCAAGTGGTCCGATTTCGCGCGCGACAACGCGCTGGCCGCCACAATCGAGCTCAAAGTCGGTGCGTACGCCGGGCCGTGCACGATCGTGAAGGCCAACGACGTGCTCGACTATTTTGGGCAGACGGTGAATGCAGCCGCGCGCATCCAGCATTTGGCCGGTCCGCGCGAGCTCGTCTTGAGCGCGAATTTGGCCGAGCGGCTCGCCGAGGACTCGGGGGTCGAGCGGGTCGAAGGCTTCGCCGCAAAGGTCAAAGGAATCGACGAGCCCCTGCACGTCGTGCGCTTTCGACCTCGCGGCGTCGCGACCTAGCCGGTCGGCGCGTAGTCCTCCTTCAACGTCGCGTCCGAGCCGCGCGCAAAGCCGAGTCGGGGCAGGATCACGCTGAGAGCCCCGGCGACGGCCAGATTCGCGATGAGCGCCCAAAGCGCGGCATAACCTGGAACCGTGAGCCCGCCCACGTGAAGGGGATACACGTTCCCCTTGAACTGAAGCTCGTGGGCCATCCACGTTCCGAGCGTCATGCCGACGGCCCAGCCCGCGAGCAGGCCCCAGCGGTGGAGCCAGCGCGTGTAGAGCCCGATGACGATCGAAGGTAGCGTCTGAAGGATCCATACACCGCCGAGAAGCTGGAGCTGGATGGCATATTTCTGGGGCGAGAAGACGATGAACGCGAGCGCGCCGAACTTGACGATGAGCGACAGCAGCTTCGCCACCGTCGACTCCTCCTTCGGACTGCATGCCGGGCGCAGGTATTCCTTGTAGATGTTCCGGGTGAAGAGGTTGGCGGCGGCGATCGACATGATAGCCGCCGGCACGAGGGCGCCGATGGCGACCGCTGCAAACGAGAAGCCCGCGAACCATGCCGGGAAAGAGCTCAGAAAGAGCGCGGGCACCGCGAAGTTCGGCCCGAAGCGCCGGAAGCCGTCGGCATACGCTGGGTTCTTGTCGACGCCGGCCGCGAGAGCCATGTATCCGAGCATCGCAATGAGCGCGAGCAGGAACGAATAGGCCGGCATCATGGCCGTATTGCGCCGGATCACGGCTCGCCCGCTCGAGCTGAGGAGTCCGGTGATCGAGTGCGGATAGAGAAACAGAGCGAGCGCCGATCCGAAAGCGAGGCTCGGGTAGGCACTGTATTGGCCAAGGTCGTTCGCCTTGGGCGCCGCGAGGATGAGCTTTTGGGCGGGGACTGCGGCGAAGATCTTGGCGTATCCCCCGAGCTTCGCCGGAATGACCACGATGGCGGCGATGACGGTGATGTAGATGATGGCGTCCTTGACGACCGCGATGAGCGCGGGCGCTCGAAGGCCGCTCTGGTACGTGTAAGCCGCCAAGATGACGAAGGCGATGATGAGAGGCAAATCCGCGAGATAACCGCTGCCGCCGACCCCCATGGCCCCAAGGACGACCTGGATGCCGACCAGCTGCAGAGCGATGTACGGCATCGTGGCGACGATGCCCGTCAGGGCGATCGCCAGCGCAAGCGCCGGGCTGTCGAAGCGCTCGCGAACGAAGTCGGCCCCCGTAATGTACCCGCGCTTGTGCGCCACGCTCCACAGGCGCGGCATGACGACGAATACGAAGGGGTAGGTAATGACGGTGTAGGGGACGGCAAAAAAGCCGATCGCGCCCGCGCCGAAGACAAAGGCAGGGACGGCGACGAAGGTGTAGGCGGTGTAGAGGTCGCCGCCGAGCAAAAACCAGGTGACGATGGTGCCGAAGCGCCGGCCGGCCAGCCCCCACTCGTCGAGCTGGTCGAGGTCGCCGCGACGCCAGCGGGCGGCGACGAACCCGAGCACCGTGACCAGGCCGAAGAAGGCGCCGAAGACGACGAGGGCGATGGCGTTCGGGTGCGTCATCGGTCCTGGTCACGTGTCGCGAAGTACACGACCGCGGTCAAGCCCGCGCTCAAGCCGATCCAGGCAAACTGGTACCAGTAAAAGTACGGAAAGCCAGCGAGGGCAGGCTCGCGCCGATTGTAGAACGGCACCCACAGCAGACCGACGAACGGCAAGACCAAAAGCCAGTGCCACGCGGCGGTGGGCAGGCGCTTGCGGGATTGCATTCGACCGAGTGTACGGCGGGGCGGCGGGGTGGTGACAGACCTAAGCGCATGTACTAGCGTCGCGCGCCAGCTTATGGCCCAACCACGAACGAGCACTGGCGGCGGCGAGTCGCGCATCGGCAGCGCGGCGCGTGTTCGCGGCCGCGTCCAAGGCGAGGGAGACCTCGTGGTCGAAGGACAGATCGAGGGCGACCTCACGTTGCGAGGCCACCTCACGGTGGCCGAGGGCGGCAGCGTGTCGTGCGATGCCGTCGAGGCGGAAAGCGTCACCATCGCGGGCTCACTTCAGGGAGAAGTGGTCGCCAACGGCGCCGTGCAACTTGCAGCAAGCGCGCGGGTGCGCGGCAACCTCAAGGGCAGCGCCGTGACGATCGCGGAAGGCGCGCGTTTTTCGGGCCGACTCGATTGTGCTTTCGAGCTCCCGCAGGAGCTCGGCGGCTCGACTCGCGAAGCGCGCCCCCCGGCGCCGGCACGACGCTAGGATAGAACGGAGACATCCATGGCGAGCACGGTAATCGGCGCGGGAATCATCATCGAAGGCGAAATTACGACCGACGAAGACGTCGTCGTGCTTGGCACCGTGCGCGGCAAACTGTCCGCCAAGGAGGCAGTCACGATCCAGGCGGGGGCGACGGTTGAAGCCGATGTCGCCGGCGGCGCATTGGCCGTGGCGGGCACTCTGACGGGCAACATCACAGCGGGGGATCGGGTCGATCTCCAGGCCGGCGCTCGTGTGGTCGGTAACGTCAAAGCGGCACGCGTGACGATTGCGGACGGTGCCCAGTTCAAGGGCAACGTCGACATGGACGTGTGAACATGGCGACCAACGTGACGGTCATTGGGCGCACCACGCGGGTGCGCGGTCGCGTGTCCGGCGATGGGGACTTGCAGATCGAGGGTCTGGTCATCGGCGAGATCGTCACCAGCGGCAACGTGACGATCGACACGCACGGGATCGCGGGGGCGAGCGTGCGCGGCAAGCGGTTGGTCGTCCGCGGAGCGGTCCAGGGCGATCTGCTTGGCGAGGAGGCGGTGGTCTTGGAAGATGGCGCGCGCGTCGTCGGAGACGTGCGCGCACCTCGAATCGCGATCGCACAAGGGGCCCTCATGCGGGGTGAAGTGCAGACCGCGGACGATGGCCCGGCCGCGCAGCCTTCGGCTCGGACGCATGCGGCGGTCAAGGTGGCCGCGTCGCCGTCGCCGGTACGCGTGGCCTCACCGCCTGCCAAGGTGCCCGCCGCGTCCGCCGTCAAGCCTGCCCCTGCGCCAAAATCCGCACCGATGGCCACGGCGGCGCCCGCTCGTCGGCCTCCTCCCCCGGTTGTCCCGGTCCTCAAGAAAACCAAGGGGCAAATCCTCAAAAAGAAGGAGCGCTGAGTTGCCGGGCGGTGCTCGAGCGCGGCTGCTCGACCTTCTGAGAACCCACGCCTTTGCGCGCAGGCGCGTGGTCTTGGCGTCGGGGCGAGAGAGTGACTTTTTCATCGACTGCAAGCAAGTCGTGCTCTCGGCCGAGGGGCACGTGCTCACAGGCGCGGTTCTGTTCGAGGAGCTCTCGAATCTGGGGCCTTGCGTGGCCGTCGCGGGCGTCGAGCTTGGCGGCTGCCCTCTGGCGAGCGCGGTAGCGCTTACCAGCTTTCAGCGTCTCGCTCCTCTCGACGCCGTCTATGTGCGCAAAGACGCGAAGGATCACGGGTCTGCCCGGCTCCTCGAGGGCAATTCTCGCCTTGCCCCCGGCGCGGCGGTTGCCTTGCTCGAAGATGTGGTCACGACGGGGGGATCCACGCTCAAAGCGGCGTCCAAGCTGCGCGACGCGGGCTATCTGGTCGTGGGGGTCTTGGCGCTCGTGGATCGCCTCGAGGGCGGCCGGCTGGCCGTCGAAGCCGGTGGATTGCGTCTCGTCACTCTCTTCACACGCGACGACTTCATCCCTCCAGGATGAACTATCATCCCTCCTGAGCGAGGCGACGATTGGAAGTACGGCGCATCGAGATATTGAGCGACTCGACGGGCGAAACGGCCGAGAGGGTTGTGCGCGCGGCGATGCTCCAATTTCCACACTCGGGGGCACAAATACAGCTTCACACTCGGATGCGCACCCGAGAAGCCATACGGCCGATTCTCGAGGACGCGTCGAAAGACGGCGCGCTCGTCGTCTTTACGGTCGTGAGCCCCGAGCTGCGAGAGTACATTCACGCGCGCAGCCACGAGCTGAAGATCGAGGCGCTCGATCTCATCGGATCGCTCATCGGCAAGCTCGCGACCTGGTTGGATCGCCAGCCCATCAACATGCCGACGGGTGGCCTGCCGCTCACGGAAGATTATTTTCGTCGGATCGAAGCGGTCGAGTTTGCCGTGAAGAGTGACGATGGCAAAGAGCCGCGCAACTTCAAGCGCGCCGATGTCGCGCTATGTGGAGTGAGTCGGACGAGCAAGACGCCACTTTCGACGCTCCTGGCTCAACGAGGGCTCAGAGTGGCCAATCAGCCGATCGTTCTCGGTGTCCCTCTGCCGATCGAGCTCGACGACACACCCGGCGTGCTGGTCGTGGGTCTCACCGTCGCGCTCGACCATCTCGTCGAGATTCGCAGGGCGCGCCTGAAACAGCTCGGCATGCCGCCGGATGCCAGCTACGGCCTGCGCGATCAGGTCAAACAAGAGCTCGACTACGCGCATCGAATCTTCGCAGCGCACCCCCAATGGCCGGTGGTGGACGTCAGTGGAATCGCGATCGAAGAGACGGCGGGCATCATTTTCGAGCTTCTCAAAGAACGTGACGCGCGGGCGCGTGGGACGAGAACCGAGCTTCCCTGATTCCCGCGAGGTGTCATGAGGCGTTGGCGAGCCACGGTCCTCGGCACCGCGATCGTTCTGTCGTGCGTCTCTTGCTCGCGTCGAGAGCTCGAGGTGAGAGGCGGACAAATGGTCGCGACGCGTCCCGAGGCTGGGCTCGAAGCTCCGGCGACGAGTCTGGCGCCGGCGATCGTGGCCGATGCCGAAGCGCCGGTCGGGTGCGATCCCGGGCAAGTGTTGCTCTTCGCGTCTCCCGAGCGCCCGGTGCGGGGGCGCTCCTTTCGCGTGATGGCGGTGACCGATCGCCGGATCGAAGGTGCGCTCGCTCTCGATGGGGACGGTGCGCGAAGTGCGGCCGGAACGATGGACGATGGCGCCGGACCTCCGTTTCTCTGGATATTGCCCGTCGACGGCGCAAGGCCTGGCAAGAATCATGTGACCTTCACCGGCAGCCAGGCATGCGGCGCGCGCACGATCGCCGATCTCGAAGTCGTGGTGGGAGACGGGGGACGCTCCGCCCAGCTGCGAGCGCCGCGGAAATGGTTGTGGGTCACCCGCCGCCCCTGGACGCCGCTCTACGAGAATCTCTACTCGGCTTGGGTCGCGCACCTTTTCCAAGCACCGCTCGGCGCGCTGCCGAGTTGGGGCGCGCTCGACGAGGTCCTGTCCGATCGGTCGCGCAACTTTCTCTTCGACCATCTGGGCGCAGCCGAAGACGAGCAGGGCGCCTCCATTCGGCCGGACTGCGCCGACCTTCCGTATTTCTTGCGCGCCTACTTTTCCTTCAAACTGAGCCTGCCGTTCGGTTGGTCGCATTGCTCACGCGGAGATAACGCGGGGCCGCCGACGTGCGGGAGCTTTGCGACGAGCGAGGATCCGTTTCCAGCCCAAGACGCAGGACCCCAGGTCCTGCCGCCCTGGGCCGATCCCGAGCGTCCGTCGGGCGGCCCTTGGGACGACAACGCCAAGCGCTTCGCGGAGATGCTGCGCACGACCCTGGCCGACGCGGTGCAATCGGGGGCCGGTCGCACCAGGGCGGAGGACGACGAGAGCGACTACTACCCAATCGCGCTGTCGCTCGGTTCGCTTCGGCCGGGGACGATTTTCGCCGACCCTTACGGACACGTTCTGGTGCTGGCTTCTCGCGTCGACCAAACTCCCTCGGGGGCGGGCGCGCTCCTTGCCGTCGACGCCCAACCCGACGGCACGATCTCTCGCAAACGCTTTTGGCGCGGCAATTTCTTGTTCGCCGTCAATCCGGCGCTCGGGAGCGCGGGGTTCAAGCGTTTTCGTCCCATCGTGCGCGACCGCGGGCCCGGCCGCCTGCGCCGCGCGAAGAACGCAGAGCTCGAGGACTACTCGAGCCGCGATCAATACGTCGGCGTCGAAGCCTTCTACGACAAGGTCGAAGACATACTTTCACCGGCGCCCCTCGATCCGGCGCAGGCCCTTCTATCCACCCTTCAGGCGCTCGACGAACAAGTACGAGCACGCGTGACCTCCGTGGAAAACGGCCGGAAGTTTCTGGCCGGGCGCTCCGCGGTGGCCGACATGCCCGAGCGGGAAAAGATCTTCGAAACGACGGGGGCGTGGGAAGACTTCGCCACACCGTCGCGCGACTTGCGCCTGCTCATCGCTATCGATGTGGCGCTTGCGGGACCGCGGGACGTCGCGCGGCGCCCTTATCGCTTCAAGATGCCGAACGGCCGCAGCGGAGAACAGGTCAGTGCCGACCTGCAAGGGGTGTTGACGGGGCAGCTTTCCGAGCGCGGCTTCACGTACGTCCGCACGGACGGCTCTTCGTGGGCGCTCAAGCTGCGTGACGTGGTCGACCGTCAGGCCGCGCTCGAGATGGCGTACGACCCCAACGACTGCGTCGAGGCTCGCTGGGGCGCTCCGCCCGGGAGCGACGAAGCCTCGACGTGCCATGCGCATGCTCCGGCCGACCAAGTGGCAAAAATGGTCGAGTATCGTGCCTGGTTTCACGAGCGCCGTAGGCCCCCGCGCTGAGAGCACATTCGCGTGCTACCACGCTCGCGGCATGTACTTTCAAGAAGTCATCTTGGCGCTTCAAGACTTCTGGTGGAAACGCGGTTGCCTGATCGTGCAGCCTTACAACAGTGAGGTCGGTGCCGGGACATACAATCCGGCCACGTTCCTCAGGGCCCTTGGCCCCGAGCCATGGAACGTCGCTTACGTGGAACCCTCGCGTCGGCCGACCGACGGCCGCTACGGCGACAACCCCAATCGGCTCCAGCAATTTCATCAGTATCAGGTCGTGCTCAAGCCGTCGCCCATCGACATTCAGGACCAGTATCTAGCCTCGCTCCTCGCGCTCGGAACGAAGCCGGAGCTACACGACGTTCGGTTCGTCGAGGACGACTGGGAATCACCGACGCTGGGTGCTTGGGGTCTGGGCTGGCAGGTGTGGCTCGACGGGCTGGAGATCTCTCAGTTTACGTATTTTCAGCAAGTCGGCGGCATCGACTGCAGGCCCGTCAGTGGTGAGCTGACCTATGGGCTCGAGCGCATCTGCATGTACCTGCAGGACGCCGCCAGCTTCTTCGACATGGCTTGGTCGCCCGGCGTAAGTTACGGCGAGATGGTCAAGGACGCCGAGTGGCAGTGGTCGACCTACAATTTCGAACAGGCCGATGTGGCCGCGCACCTTGCGCAGTTCGACCAGTGCGAGAAGGAGTGCTTGCGCTTGCTCGGGTTGGTGCGCGACCCCGTGAAAAAGCTCGTGCTGCCCGCTTACGATTTCGTCGTGAAGGGGGCGCACGCTTTCAACGTTCTCGACGCGCGAGGTGCCATCGGAGTCACTGAGCGGCAGCGGTTCATCGGGCGGGTCCGCACGATGGCCAAAGCGGTCGCCGAAGCCTGGCTGGAGCAGCGCTCGGCCTTGGGCTTTCCTCTGCAACGTGGCGCGACGGCGGCGCAGTAGGCGTGTCCCGCGAGTCTCTGCTCTTCGGGATCCTCTTCGCGGCGAGCGCCTGCGCGGCCGCCCACTACCCAGGTCGCGAGCCGGGCTGCCCCGTCCGAATGTTCGCCGGCGAGCCGACGATGCCTGTCGACGAGCTCGGCCCCGTCGCGCTCGATTGCGCGCCCGGCGGCAAGTCTTGCGAGAGGCAGCTGCTAGACGCGGTCTGCGCGGCGGGCGGTGACGTAGCGTGGGGTACGAGCGAGAGCGCGCTGGGCGCCGCGCACCTCACGGCGCATGCAGCGCACAGCCGGAGTGCCGTTCAAGGCGCTCGCGAGCGCGGATGCACGGTTCAATTCTTCGTCGAAGCTCCCCCTATGCCGACGGAGAACATCGGCCCGGTGCGGGCGTTCTGCGATCCGGACGATCCCCGAGATACGTGCCTGCGAGAGCTCGAGGACCAAGTGTGTCTACTCGGTGGAGACGTGCTCTGGCAGGTCGAAGGTCCTTTCCGGGAAGGCGACAAGCAGAGGATGAGCGGGCGAGCGTCGCACACCCGACGCTAGCGTGCGGCAGACCACGAGAGGTGGCAGGCGTTACTCGAGGCACTTCTCGAGCGCGTCGGCGCTCTCGGCCCTCATGGCGCAATCGAACTCCGAGCGGCTGACCTCTGAGCGACAGTTCTTGAAGGCGTCATCGCCCCGCGCCTCGGCTCGTTCCCGCTGCTCTTCCACCGAGATGCGTGCCGCGGAAGCGTCGGGGTAGGTCTCAGTCACCACGAGGCGCGCGTAGCGATCGAGAAGTGTGTCGCATTCGAGCGAAGTGACCTTGGGTCTGCAGCCGATCGCGGAAGCGAGCACGGCGCCTCCGACTGTCATCGCATAGGCGCGCATCATCGAAGGCATTGGTCGAGGTCCGCAGTGGTCGGCGCCGCTCTCACACACCCCATCATCCTCTCGGTGACGCGCCGACCCTCGCACGAGTCGATCTCGATCTGCAGAGAAGCTCGCACTTGCTGCTCCCGCTTTTGCACGGCGGCGGTGTCGGTGAGGCTCATGCCCTTCATCTGAAGCTCCACGCCTCGGTCGACGATGAGCTGGCAGTCGGCAAGCGTGGCTCGCCGTCCGCATCCGGCTGCGGCCACGAGGGCCGCCACGATTCGTAGCCCCCTCGCCCACGGGGCGGACCGGAGCTGGCGGGAAGGGGCGGCGGCGATCATCGCGAGCACGCGCGCGCTACGCGTAGCACGTTTTGGATGGCTGGCCGGATGAATGGTAAACTGGGCGACGTGCGGCAGACCAGGCGCGCGGGGGAATCGGGTCCTCCCGCGTCGAATGCGGACGCTGGCGCTCCGGCTTCGGCGCCGACCGCGGAAGACCTTCTGCGCAAGGCGATGTTGGCTCGCTCAACCCTTTCACGTGCCCGCTGGGCTCGTCGGGGGCTCGCGTCGCGAGCGCCACTCGACAAGACCACGCACGCCATGTTGTTGAGGCAGCTCTACCTATCGTACTACGAAGAACGCCGCTTCGAGCGCGCTCACGCGACCGCTGTCGAGGCCCTCGGTCTTGGAGTTCTCGCCGACGTGATTCATCAGGACGCCGCTCGCGCAGCTCTCGGAGCGGGCGATGTCGCCGCCGCCGTCTCGCACTTGCGCGTCGCGGCCCGACGCAGTCCGCCGTCGCGTCGGTGCTTTCATCACTGGACTTTGGGGAGCGTCTTCTTCTTGGCGGGGCGTTATCCCGAGAGTGCGGGAGCGCTCGCACGTGCGGTTCGCTGGGCCACACGCGACAAACCGCTCTACCGCGCTCACCTCGCCCTTGTCCGCATCGCGGCCGGCGAGCAGGTCGACGACCTTCGAGCTGCGATCGAAGAGTTGGCGGTCGCCCCTTGCGGGCAGGGGTATGGTCGCTTCGTTCTGGGTCATTTGTCCTACGCGGCCGGAAATTGGGAGAGCGCGCGCCGATTTCTCGAAGCGTTCATCGAACGCACGGAGAGCTCGCGCCCCGAGCTCGCGCTCTCGCTCGATGGGGAGCTGAAGATGTCACGCGCGACGCTGGCGAAGATCGCCGCCAACTGAGCGCGTGTCACATCCCGCAGGCGATGGGCGTGGCGACAAGCTCGAAGCCGCTGCCTGCGGACTGCAGAAAGGCGACGACGCCCTTCCCCGAAGAGGCCACGGCGGCCTGCGCCTGCCCGGCGTTGGCGCCAGCGCTCGAAAGGTCGATCGCCGGGCCATTGGTCTTGCCGCTGCCAGCCAGCGCCACCGCCCGGACGCGGCGCCCGGCTGGCGGCCCCTCGGACCAAATGAGCAAGAACCCTTTTTGCGGGAGGGAGGCGATCGCCGGCGACATTGCCGGCCCTCCGGTACCGCCGGCCGGGGGCGCAAAGGTGCGCGTCTCTTCCGGCGGCCCACCTGCGTTGAATCGGGCGAGACGCACGCTCCACGCCGCCTCGGCCCCCGCACGGTCCGCCCAGGCGGCGAGGACAACCCCATCGTTCAAACCCACGGCCGGTGAGCCCACCGCGGGCCCCAGACCGTCGAAGTAGGCGAGCGGGCCTCTCGGCGCGGGCGCGTCCCCACCGCGGACCAAGCCCACTCCCACCGCGCTTTTCCTGCGGAACACGAGCGCGAGGCTGGGCTCTCCAGCGACCTCGCTCGCAGCGCTCCGGATCGAGTCGATTTCGCCACGGCCTTCCACGGGCCAGAGCTTTCCTGAAACCGGGCCGCCTACGCGCTGCGTCCAGACCAGATTGCTCGCCGAGACGCCGACCTGAAGGGGCGGGTCGAGCGAAATGGTGCGGCGGCTCCGAATGACGTCGGACTTTCGATCCGCGTCGATTGCGATGCCGATTGCGCCCCCAATGGATGTCACGGGGCTGACGCGCCGGATCGGGCCTTTGGAGGTGCCGGCCACCGTGGCCAGTACGGTCAGCGACGGATCGACTCGCAGGACGACGCCGTCGGTGTCGCTCGAGGCGTAACCCAGAGCGAATTCGCTTCCGAAAACGCGAGCCTCGACCCCGGCCGCGACGGTAGCGTTGGTCGCCAGGCTTCGCGGTGGCCCCGCAAGCTTGCAGGATATCAGTGCGCCCTCGCGTTCTGGCGGCGCGCCAAGTGCCGAGGGCGACGCCATCGCTCCAGCCGAAGCGACCGGGCTTGCAGGGTCGGCCGCGGGGCGCCCGGAGCTGCGGCGGAGCAATATGCCGGTCGGCACGGCAAGCCCGATTCCGAGAAGCAGACCTCCTACGGCCGAGGCTGGAAGTACCCAGCGCGAGCTCGCAAGTGAAGCCATGCTCGGCGGGCTCCGCAGGCTCTCGGTGACGATTTTCGGCAGCGCATTGCGGATGGCGTTAGCCGCTGGATGCAAGCTCTCTCGTATCTTCGGCACCGCATCTCGCAGCGCGTGCGCCGCCGGTCTCAGGCTGTCGCCCGCCTTGTGCATGGCGTCGCGAACCGCACCTGCGGCCACGCCTCCCCAGGCCCGGGGCAGCCTCAGCGCAGATTCGCGTTCGCTCGGCAGAGAGCGCTCGGTGGGAGGCTCTAGAGGAACACCCGGGGAGCTCTCTTTGGACGTCTCCGCAACGGCAAAAGAAAACGGACGGGTATGTGGCGCTGGATCGGTCGCGGGTCGATTGGGCCCGGTGGCGGTTGGAGCGGAGAGCGCGGGTTGGCTCGGAGCGGGCAACGGCGGCTGGCTTGCAGTGGGCAGCGCGGGCCGGCTCGGAGCGGGCGCGGGCCGCAACGTTCCCCCCGCCGTCATGCGAGACAGAGGGGGTGGCGGGGGTTTCGATACTTGCCGCGCAGGCGACATCGGAGCGGGCGGCTCGGCCTGGATGTCGGGCGACGAGTCGTCGATGAGCAGAGCCCCGCTCACTTCCTCGACTTCGGGCGCGATCGGCGGGCTCTCGGCAGCCGGTGGTGTGGCCGCGCTTACGGCGGCACCGCGAGACGATGGGCTCGAAGGAGCTGGAATTCGCGGGGCGCCCAACGCCTTCGCATTAGGACCTTCCCTCTTGGAGGGTGCCGCGGCTTTCGGGTCCTGGTCCTGGCTCACGGATGGCCGCTGTCCAGGATACCTCCCTTGGAAGAAAAGCGCTCATGGAGCTGAGCTGCCCTAGACACTCTGGTGGGCGTCGACCTGCGCTTGTGCGACCGCCGCCCAGTGCACCTCGACGGCGCCCGCGGCCCGCAGCGCGAGCTCGCAGGCGTCGAGCGTCGCCCCAGTCGTTCGTACGTCATCGACCAGCAGAACGCGCCTTCCGCGAATGCGCTCGGCGCGCCGCGCGGCAAATGCACCGACCACGTTCGTCATTCGACCTTGACGATCGAGGGCGGCTTGCCTCGGTGTATCGCGCAATCGGCGAAGCGCCAGAGGCCAGAGCGGTGCGTGCAGGGCGCGCGCTACACGCTGAGCCAGAAGCACCGACTGATTGAACCCGCGCGTGGCCAGCCTCGTCGCGTGAAGCGGAACGGGTACTACAACCGTGCCGCGCAAGGCGTCGCGCCGCGACTCGAGGGCGCGCCAAAGCAAGTCGCCCAACTGTCGGCCCAAGTCGGGGCGACGCTCGTATTTGAGGCGCACGATGGCGCGGGCCATCGCCCCGTCATAGTGAAAAGCAGCGCACCCCTGGACTTCGTGGGAAGCTGCCGGAACGATCGTGCTCGCGCATGCAGCGCAAAACGCTTTGAGCACGCCTACGGGCTCGTCGCACGCGGCACATCGCGGAGGCGCGAGGGCGGCGGCCGCGAGCTCGAGGGCGAAGGAGAGGGCGGCGGACATATCCCACCCATCGGCCCACCCCGGCCAAAGTTGCTCTCAAGTCGCTCGCGACGACCACTCCTCGACGGTCATGGCGTAGAGAAGGTGGTCATCCCAGCGCCCCGCGATGCAAAGGTAGCGCTGCGCCAAGCCCTCTTGCCGGTACCCCGCCTTCTCAAGGACGCGCTGGCTCGCCCGGTTGGCCGGCGTCACGGCGGCTTGAACGCGATGGAGCTTGGCACGCGCGAACGCAAAGGCCGTCGCCGCGATGACGGCTTCCGTCATCAATCCACGGAGTTGATGCTTCGAGTCGATCCAGTAGCCGAGATACGCGTTCTGAAAGGCCCCGCGATGCACGCCCCCGAGGGCGACGCGTCCAACGACACACTCGTCTGCTCGAGTGAAAACGAGCAACGCAAACGTCTGCCCAGCCCTCCATTCGGTCCTGTCTCTTAGAATGGTGCGAGACACGGAGGTCAGCGACGCCGGATCCTCACCCGGAGCGGGTGCTGCGCTCCATGGGCGCAAATGCGTCGCGTTTTCGCGGAGCGCTTGCCGAAACCGGCCCACGTCCGACGAGCGAGCCGGTCGCAGCACCAACCGTTCTGTCTCCAAACGGGTCGAAAGCGACGGCGCCACCAAAGTCTGCGTCGCTCTGTTCATGACGGGGCCGACCTGCTCACAGGAGTTGTACCGGATCGACGTCGATCGATGCCCGGACCTCTCGAGACAGGGACGCCCGCGCCTCGTCCACGCGGATGAGCACCGCCCGAAGGGGCGGTCGTTCGCGCGATCGAAGCATGATGCGAAACCGGTAGCGACCTCTGACTCGGGCGATGGGCGCAGGAGCGGGCCCCTGCACGATGACCGCCCCGGTCCGGACGGGTTCGCAGGAGCGGGCCACTTGCGCGAGGTCGAGACAAGCTTGCCGCGCCTGGTTTTCGTCCGCGGCATCCACGCGGACGAGCGCGGAGCGTGTGAGGGGAGGATAGTCGAGCTCGCGTCGATCGCGCAGCTCGCGATCGAGAAAACCGTCCACGTCGTGACGAGCGGCGAGCGCTATGGCCGGGTGCTCGGGAGCCCAAGTCTGGATGAGAACCCTCCCCGGTGTGTCGCCGCGTCCCGCACGGCCGGCGACCTGAACGAGTAGTTGAAAAGTGCGCTCGCTTGCGCGGTAGTCGGGAATGCTGAGCGCCGCGTCGGCGTTGACGACGCCGACCAGCGTCACGTTCGGCAAGTCGTGTCCCTTCGTGACCATCTGCGTGCCCACCAGAATATCCACCTGCCGCTGGCGCACGCGCTCGAGAGTGGCTTCGATGTGCCTTCCGCTGGCGACATCCCGATCCAAGCGAGCGACTCGGGCCGCAGGAAAGGCAGTCGCCAAGGACTCTTCGAGTTTTTCGGTTCCGAGTCCCTCGAGGGCGAGCGCGTCCACACCGCACTTGGAACAGCGGGTGACGAGCGGCGCGCGATGGTCGCAATAATGGCATCGCACTTCGGCGGCGCGCTTGTGGAACGTCAGGGCCACCGAGCAGTCTTTGCAGGTGGCCATGTGCCCGCACGCGGTGCAGCGCACACTGGGCGCGAAGCCGCGCCGGTTCAGAAAAAGAATGACCTGGTCGCGCGCCCGCAACGCATCCTCTATGGCGCGAAAGAGCGGCATGCTGATGCGCCGGTCCTGGGTGGGGCCGGGCCCGTTGCGGCGCAAGTCTACGAGCTCGACGCGCGGCAAAGGATGGGTCCCGGCACGATCGGGCAACCGAAGCTTGGTGGCTCGCCCGGTGCGGGATAGATTTTCGCTCTCGAGCGACGGCGTGGCGCTGCCGAGGACACAGACTCCGCACGCGCGATGCGCTCGAAGAATGGCCATGTCGCGCGCGTGATATCGCACGCCGTCCTCCTGCTTGAAGCTGGGGTCGTGCTCTTCGTCGACCACTACGAGCGACAGCGCGCGCACGGGTGCAAACAGCGCGCTGCGGGCTCCAATGGCCACGTCGACCTTTCCCTGGCGCAGCCGGCTCCACATCGCGTGCCGGTCGCGCGCGGTCAGCCCGGAGTGCAAGACTGCGACGTCGTCTCCGAATCTCGCGCGAAAACGAGCCACGAGCTGCGGGGTGAGCGCGATCTCGGGTACAAGCACGATGGACCCACCGCCCAAGGCGCGCGCCGCGGCGATCGCGCGAAAGTAGACCTCCGTCTTTCCACTGCCTGTCACGCCGTGGAGGAGCAAAGTCTTCGGCTTCCGGTCGTGGAGGGCTCGTGCGATGGCATCGACGGCCGCCGCCTGGGCAGCGGTCGCCTCGTGCGGCACGTTGGGCTCAGCGCTTTGCGCGAAGGCTGGCTCGGGCGCCGCATCGCGCGATTCCACGACGACGAGCCCCAGCGCCGAAAGTCGGCGGACCGCCCCGCGAGCGCTGCGCCATCGAGTTTCGAGACGCGAGACGGGCTCGGCTCCCATGGCGCGCACGTGCGCGAGAACGGAGGCAGCCTGCCCGGACAGTCCCCCAGCATCGCCGGCCTTGTCGGTCGCAGCGACCCATTGCACTTTGCGGGCTCCGACGCCGCGGGCTCGCTCGAAGAGATCCGGGTGGGCGAGCTCTCTGGCAGCTTCGCGTTCTACGGGGGGAAGCGCGAGGCGAACGACCTCCCCAATCGGGGCCAAGTAGTACTCCGCCAGATCGCAAAGAAAGGCGAGCAGATCGAGGGGCACGGAAGGCTCATCGTCGACTGCGCCGGTGAGCGCGCGAGCCCCCTGAGGGCTCTCTGCCGTGCGGACCGCGAGCACGACGCCCATGAGGCGACGGGCCCGGAAAGGACAGATGACTCTGGCCCCGGCGACGGCGCGCTCCGCCAGATGGTCGGGTATGGTGTAGGTGAAGGCGTGCGCGATCGGCACGGGGAGGGCAACGTCGGCGAGGAGCACGAGAGCGGCTCTTGGGGAATGCGCTCTCAGCGGCCGGCGAGCGCTGCGACCACCGCCACCAGCGTCATGATCACCATGAACGCGAAGAGCGCGACAGGTGTCCTCGGTCGTCGCTCGGGTTTAGGCACCAACAGCAACGGCGTCGATTGAGGTGAGAGGTCGAACGCCGCTGCGGACGGGGGCTCCACGGGCTCGAGGACGACCGCCGGCCCCTTTTCCCAAGCGGCCGCCGCGCGCTCGCGGGCTCGCCGCTGCTCGACGAGGTCGAGTCCGAAGCTCTTGGTCAGCCACTCGCCGAGCTCCAACGGACTCGTCATCAGCTTGGCGCTGACGGCGTAGTCCTGAAGATCGCGCTGCATCGCCGAGGCCGACGGATACCGCGCATCCCGATCGACGGCGAGCGCTTTGGACACGATGCGCCGCAAGGCTTCGCTCGCGGGCAGGTCCGAAGCGGGTAGCACGGGGATCTTGGCGCTGCGCGCCTGATCGAGCAACGTGGGCCCCCCCTCCACGACCCGGTAGAGCCGCCGGCCGGCCGCCAGCTCCCAGAGGATGATTCCCGCGGCGAAGACGTCCGCGCGCGCGTCGATTGGGCGGCCCCGCGCGTGCTCCGGGCTCATGTAGCCGGCCTTGCCTTTGAGCGCTTCTTCGAGCTCCTGACCCTCGTGGGCATCGATAGCGTCGTTGGCTCGTGCGATTCCGAAGTCGCACACCTTGACCTCGCCCTCGAACGAAACGAGAAGGTTCGACGGGGACACGTCGCGGTGAACAATCTCGAGTGGGCGCCCCGCGTCGTCGAGCCGCCGGTGCGCGTAGTCGAGCCCCTTGAGGGCTTCGCGGATGACGTGCACGCCAAGCTCGAAAGGAAGCGGAATTTTCGTGCGCGAGCACCGCCGCAAGAGGTCGTTCAAATCGAATCCCTCGACGTACTCCATCGCGATGAACAGGCGTCCGTCTTCGCGCCCGAGGTCGAAGACCTGGACCACGTTCGCATGGTTGAGCCGGGCCGCGAGCTTGGCTTCGTGCACCAGCATGTCGCTAAATGTTGCGTCGCTGGCGAGCTCCGGGACGATTTGCTTTACGACGCAGCGACGCGAGACGCCTAGCTCCGTCCGTTGGCGCGCCAGATAAGCCTCCGCCGTGCCCCCCCTTCCAATGAAGTCGAAGAGAACGTAGCGCCCGAAGCTACGAGGTAGGACGACGCTAGGTGAAGCCGGCATGAGGCCAGTTTCGATGATAGCGGCCGCCTCATCGCTCAAGCAATGCGGCGGCACGTTATACTGCCCACCATGCCGCCCAGCCGCCGAGCCGTCGTCCCGCCCGGTGAGACAGGGCTGCCGCAAGCCCCAGCCGCGAGCGTGGAGGCGCCCCCCACCACGCGTTTCGGCCGCCTCGCGCGCCTCGGTCGCCTCGCTCCTCGAGCATTTCCCATGGCCGCGGAGGCCGTGCGGCGCGCGGTTGGAGGCAAGCGAACAGAAGACGAAGAGACGGAGGCGCGCCGGCGGCTCATCGAGAGCGCGAAGCGGACCGCGGATGCGATGCTCAAGACGTTGGGTGAGATGAAAGGATTGCCTCTCAAGCTCGGCCAAATGGCCTCGTACATCGATGGCCTCGCGCCGCCGGGCTACGAGGACCGGCTCCAGCGGGTGCTGGTGCGCCTTCAGCAGCAGGCGCCGCCGCTCTCCCCCGACGCCGCGATCCGGGTCGTTCGCGAGGACCTCGGCGCCCCGCCGCAAGACGTGTTCGCCGAGTGGGAGCTCGAGCCCTTTGCGGCCGCCAGTGTTGGGCAGGTCCATCGCGCCGTGACACGCGGTGGTGAGAGGGTCGCCGTCAAGGTTCAGTATCCGGGCATCGACAAGGCCATGGAAAACGATCTCAAGAGCCTTTCTCTGCTCGAGTCGATGATCGCGCCCATCGGACGGCGCTACCAGAGCCGGGAGACGCTCGACGAGCTCAAAGCGGTTTTTCTCGCAGAGGTCGACTACCGCATCGAAGCCGAGGCCACGGACGCGTTTCGACGTGTGCACCAGGGCGACGACCAAATCGTGATTCCGCGCGTTGTTCACTCCTTGTCGACGAAGCGAGTTCTGACGCTCGAGCTCATGGGGGGCGTCGACTACGCCACCTTCTGCGCGCAAGCCTCCCAAGAGGATCGGAACGCCGCCGGCGAAACCCTCGCGCGGTTCATGTTCCGGGCTCTTTACGGCCACGGGCTGCTCTACGCAGACCCGCATCCCGGCAACTACCGCTTCTTAGGCGGAGGCAGAGTGGCGTTTCTCGACTTCGGGTGTCACAAGCGTCTCCCTCCCGCGCTCGTCGCGGGGATGAAGCGCTACATCGTCGCGCTCCAGCGGGGAGACATGGACGAGTTCTATCGGTCGTGTGTCGAAGTGCTCGGCTACGATCCGAGCGATCCGCAAAGTTGGAAGCTTTATACGGACTACACGCAGTTCGTTCTCCGGCCGCTCGTCGCCGACGAGCGGTTCATGTACACGAAGGAGTTTGCGCGAGAGAGCGTCGCGTTCCTGGTTCGCGGAGGTCGCGACATCGTTTTCAAGCCCGACGAGGCGCTCCCCAATCTGCCGGCCCCTTTGCGGATGCCGACCGATTTCACTTTCGTCAATCGGCTGCAGTGGGGGTTCGCAAGCGTGCTGGCAGGATTGAGGGCTGAAGCCAATTGGCGGCGGCTGGTCGAGCCATGGGTTCTGGGGCAGGCGCCCTTGGAGTAGCGGAAGGTGTGAACCGGCGTTCTCGGCCTGGGTGAGGAGTTCGACCGTTCGTCACACCTTATTTCGGCGAAGGATCGGCGGTGAGTCATTCGGTTAAGGGCCCGAAAGGGCCGGCACGCCTTGTGCGTACACGCAGTCACGAACGCTCGGGAGGAATTCATGAAGCCACAGCGAATCTCGGTAATGGTTACGGTATCGGTGGTTGTAGGGATCGGGTGCGGAGGTGCCACGAGTGGGGGCGATCTCGCAGCCCCCGACGCCGATACGTCCGCCCAAGAAGCAAGTGCGATGATGACTCCAGGTGCTCCCGCGGACGCTGGCGGATCGGCCTTGAACCCTGCGGGGCTCGGGGCGATGCTCGGGGGCAACGTCGATGCAGGGCTCTCGTTCGGTGTGACGCCCCAGGTCGCCGACGGCTGCGACGCCCTCTGCGCGAAAGAGGCAACCGCGAACTGTCCCAATCAGGGGACCACGAGCGACTGCGCGCTCGGGTGTCGCCTACTTCTCAACAATCCGGCCTGCACGACCGCGACGACGGCGCTTTTCGCCTGCGAGGGCACATCCACGGTGTCGTGCGACTCGACGGGGAAGGCTTCGCTCGACGGTTGTGGCGTGCAGTCGCTCACCTCGGCCGCGTGCTTCCTGCAAAGCGCGAACGATCCGACGCTCGAGGCGCCTTGCATGACGTATTGCGCGAAGGTCGCCGCGGCCGCATGCCCGAACGACGACCCGTCGGGTTGCCAGGCGGGATGCCAAGTCATTGGTGGATTCATCCCGGCTTGCGACTCTTTGTGGAAGGCGTACGTCACGTGCGCCGATAGCGATGCGGGCGCCGTAACCTGCGGCACCGATGGGAAGGCAGGAGCATCGTCATGTCTCGTGCAGGCGGTGGCGTACGCCGCGTGTCTCTACGGGGGCGTGTCCACCACGACCGACGCCGGGCAATAGACTCGCATCTCGCCCTGGGGGGACGAACCGGGCCTATCATGGCGAAATGGAGAGCTTCGAGCAGGATCCCTCCAGAAGCTATGGCGCGCCTGGAAGCGGCAACGCTCTCGTTCACGGTGAAAATCTCGACGCGATGAGGCGACTCGCGCGCGCGGGCCTTGCCGGGCGCTTCCGCTGCATCTATTTCGATCCGCCATTCAATTCGGGGAGGCGCTTCGCCGAATACGACGACGCTCTCGAGCCGGCCGCATGGCGAGCCATGATGCTCGAGCGGCTCGGCGCGGCACGCGAGCTTTTGGCCGATGCGGGGACGATCTTCGTCGAGATCGACGATACCGAGCTTGGTTCTCTGCAAGTGGCGATGGACGAAGTCTTCGGCCGTGCACAACGCATCTCGACGATCACCGTGGTGAGGAGCGCGGCGACCGGGCACAAGGCCGTCAACCGGGGTCCGGTCAACGTGGCGGACTACCTGCTGGTCTTTGCCAAGGACCGGCAGCGCTGGCGGTGCAACCCCGTCCTGCGAGAGCGCAGGCTCTACGACCGCGCCTACGCGACCTGGCTGTGCAATCCTGAAGATCCGATCGAGAGCTGGCGATTCACTTCTCTGCTTTCCTCCGTGCGTTCGACGCTCCGACGCGCGCCGTTGCGTAGCGAGGTCGAACGTCATGCTCTGGCGCACCCGGCTCACGTTGTGCGGTTCGCGCAGCCGCGCTACGACGCCGTCAGTCGTGAGGCACGATCGCTCATCGACCAATCGCGCTTGGATCCCGATCGCGTTTTCCGGATGCAGCGGCCCGGCTACAAGGATCTCGTGCTTCGCGGAGGCAACCGGGTCTTGTTCCTCGCCGACAAGGTGTCGCGCATCGGCGGCCGCCCTGTCCTCGTCGAGCCGTTGACCAATGTCTGGGACGACGTCGGCTTCCAAGGCATTGCGCGAGAAGGCGAGGCGCGCTTCGTGCGAAGCAAGAAGCCCGAGAAGCTCATCGCGCGCATTCTCGCGCTCTCGACCGACCCTGGAGATTGGGTCCTCGACGCGTTTCTCGGAAGTGGGACGACTGCCGCCGTCGCGTTCAAGATGCAACGCAAGTGGGTCGGCATCGAGCGAGGCGCCCACATCGACACGATGTGTTTGCCGCGGCTCCGACGCGTCGTCGACGGCACCGACATGGCTGGCGTGACGCGTTCTTTCGATTGGACGGGGGGGAGCGGCTTCGATGTCTGGACCTGACGCTGCCCCGATCGTGAGCGCGCTCTCGGTCGTCATCCTCGTCGGGACCGCGTCTTGCGGTCGCCCGGACGCGTCCGCGGCTTCCAATCCCCGGGCCACTCCGTCGGCTTCGGCTCCGCTGGCCTCGGCGGTGGAGCCCTCCGACGCGTCGGCGGATGAGCCCAGGGCGTGGCCCGCGCTCGTTCGGGACGAAAGGTGGGACGCGGCCTGGCGTGCTCTTAGCGCGCTCCCGGTGGCGTCTCAGTCGCGACCCGAGATGCGTTATGTGCGGGCTCGCGTTGCGCTCGCGCGAGGGGATGGCGCTACGGCCCTCCCGCTTCTGGACGGGTTGGAATCGATGCTGCCGCTGTTGGCGGCCGACGTGGATCGACGCCGCGCGGAGGCCGAGCTTGCAGCGGGGAGCTTCGCGCAAGCGGGCGAATGGTTCGCGGCTCGGTTGACGGCGAGCGCTCAGCTCGAGGCCGTGCGTGCGTTCGAGAAAGGTGGTGACGTCCGTCGCGCGCGAGTCGCCGCCGATCACGTCCTCTCCGCCGAGAAGAAGACGCACGCGCAGGAAGCCGAAGCACGCGCGGCGCGCGCGCGCCTAGCTACCCCGCCTGGAGACGCCGATCGCGGCGACGCTCGATGGCTCGCGACGGTCGGCGCGGATACGACCGCGGCGCTCGAGGCGCTCACTTTGCTCTCGAAGCTCGATCCCGCGCACCCGCTGACCGCGCGGGACCTCCTCGTTCGAGCACAGACGCTCTCGGAAGCCGGCCATGTTGACGAGGCCTTGCGCGCGCTCGAGCTCATCTCGAGCGCTCCCGGCCTCGACAGGGTCACGCATCGCGAGCGAGTGCGCGCTCGCGCCCTGGTCCTCTATCACGCGCGCGGTCGATGGGGCGAAGCCTCGAAAGCCCTCTTCGAGTGTGCGGCCATGGGCGGTGCCGATGCCGCCGAGGACGAGTTTCACGCGGCCCGCGCGCTCTCGCGTGCCGATCGCGACGAGGAAGCGATTCGGGGATACGAGGACGTCGAGCATCGCTACCCAATATCGCCATGGGCCGAGCAGGCCGCATTTTACGTGCCCTACTTGCGCATGCTCCATGGCGAGTGGCGCGACTGCTCGCGCGGGTTCGACGCGTACGTCCACGACCACCCCAATGGCGAACAACTGCGCGACGCGCGCGCCGATGCCGACCTTTGCAAGCTCTTGGAAGGCAAAGTCAAAGACGCACGGAGCGATCTCGAGCGGCTGGTCGAGGATGAGCCGGACCCGATCGTGAGCGCTCGCCTGGCAAACATGGCGGCGCTTGCGGCTCTTCGTGACGGAGATCGCACCCACGCCATTACGCGGTGGACGGATGTCGTGCGGTCTCGCCCGCTATCTTGGCCGGCGCTCGTCGCGAGCGCCCGTCTAGCCGAGCTCGGGGCCCCCATGCCGCCTTCCATCGATTCCGCCGGAAACGTCCCGTCGCAGGATGTGCCGGCGCTCACGATTGGAGTGCCCCCGCCGGCCGACCTTCTGCATCAATTGGGTCTCGAGCTCGACGCCGAAACGGCGCTGCACGAGCGGGAAAGCGTGGTGACGGGCAGCGCAGGGGCCCGGGCTCCCGAAGCTCTCTGCGCGGCGTACGGCCAGCTCGGTCGTGCCAAGCGACGCTACCAGATCGCTCAATCGCTCCCCTCGTCGCTTTTCGCGACGGCGCCGACCTCTCGCACACGATGGGCCTGGGACTGCGCCTTTCCTTCTCCGTACGTCGAGAGCGTTCGGAGCGCCGAAACGAGCGAGGCTCTGCCAAGGGGATTGTTATGGGCCGTCATGCGCCAGGAGAGCGCATTCGATCCGGAGGCCGTTTCACCGGCCCGTGCTGTGGGTCTCATGCAGCTCTTGCCCGAGACAGCTCACTCGGTTGCCGACGAGCTCGGGTTGGCGCACGATGACGCGCGGCTGACGAGCCCTCCCTACGCGATCCGAGTGGGTGCGCGTGAGCTTCGCAAGCTGATCGATCAGTTCCACGGCAACGTGCCCTTGGCCCTGGCCGCCTACAACGGGGGAACCGAGTCGGTCGAGCGCTGGGCGTCGCGCGCGCCCGGTATGCAGCTCGATACCTTCGTCGAGCGAATCCCGTTTCGCGAGACTCGCGACTACGTCGCTCGCGTGATGGGCAATTTCGCGCACTACGGATACCTCGCCGAAGGCGAAGCCGGCGTGCCGAAAGTCTCCCTCGGCCTCTGACCTTCAATCTTGTTTGGGAGTGCGGCGTTTGGGGCGCTGGGATAGCCGAGTCTTTCGGGCGCTCTCGGCCAGAACCCGTGTCACTTCCTCCAGACCCGTCGCTAGGCCGAGCTCCTCGCGAGCCGCCCCCGAGATCGTGGCACGCGCGATCGATGCGAGGATCCGTATCTCCTCTTCGTAAGCCTTCGGGGGGATGAGAAGCAGAAAGACGAATCGCGCAAGCCGCCCATCGGGGGCGTCGAAATCGATGCCATGGGGGGCTCTCCCGAGCGCCAGCAGCGGGCGATCGAGTCCTTCGACTGCCGCGTGGGGCACAGCGACCTCGTCGCCGAGCCCCGTGGCTGCCACGAGCTCTCGCTCGACGACCGCGTCGCGGGCGCGCCGCTTCATTCCGGCCAGAAGCGAGCCGAGCGCTCGAACGAGCTCCGCGATCGCGTCCCCAGGCGTGCGCGCGTGAAGCTCGCTGACGAAGGCTCCCCGGCGAAGCAGCGTGACGACATCCTCGTCGGGCTCGGCCTGGTAGAGCAGCCATTTCATCGCGGGACCACTGACCAGCGACGTCACGAGAGCCATCAAGACCAGCGCCACGAACACTTGATCCTTCAGAAACCCGGCCTCGCGCGCCAAGTCCGCGAGAATGATCCCCATGGCGCCCCGCGCGTTCATCCCGAAGCCCACGGCGATCGCCTGACGCCATCGGAGGCCGCCGAACCGTGAGCCAAGCGCGCACCCGAGGAGCTTGGGCAACGTCGCCAGCAGCAGAATCAACGCGCACAGTCGAAAATCGAAGGCGGCGACGAAGTCGACGCGAAGTCCGATCGACGCGAAGAAAACCGGAGCGAAGACGTTGAGCACGAAATCCTCGATCGCGAAGCGCGTCCGTTCCTTCACCCTCTTCGAGCCGCCGACCGTCAGCCCGACCACGAAACCCCCGAAGACCGCATGAAGGCCGATGGCTTGCGTGGCCGCGGCACCGAAAAGAGAGAGCAGAATGACGAGAGAGAGCACGCGTCCGGGCACCCCGGAGCCCGCGCGCTCGATGCGCAAGAGCGCCGCATCGATGAGCTTTCGGCCGCCGAGCAGCATGGTGGCCCCGAAGGCCCCCGCGAGGGCCACGGTCCTGCCGAACGACCACAAATCGACCGGACCTCCCCGCATCGGACCTAAAAGAAGCGAGAGGGCCAGCCAGCCGACCAAGTCGTCGAGCATGGCGGCTGCCATGACCATGAGGCCCACGTCCGACTTGAAGAGCCCAAGGTCGAGCAGAGTCTTGGCGATCACGGGAAGGGCCGAGATGCTCAGCGCCACGCCCAAGAGGAGCGCCACCGGGAGACGTCGAGCCGGGTCGACCAGGTCGGACGCCGGCAAGAGCAGACCCAGGATGATGCCGCTGGCCGCGGGCAGAAGAATCCCGAGCAGGCCCGTGAGAAGCGCGCTGCGCCCCCGTCGCCACAGCACGTCGAGGTCGACCTCGAGGCCCACCACCACGAGAAGCAGGACCACAGCAACGGTCGTGTAGGCCCCGATCATCGATTCGGGGTCCCCGCGCGGAAACAGCCAGGATTGCGCCCCGGGTGCCACGTGCCCGAACACGGTCTTTCCAAGAAGAATGCCCGCCGCGATCTCTCCGACGACGAGCGGCAGCCCAAGCATGCGGGCGACTTCGCCCAATAGGCGCGCCGAGGCCAGCAGCGCGGAGAGCGCGAGAAGGAAGACGAGGACGTTATGTTCCGTCATTGTCGCTCATGCACCGCGGCAAGGCCGTCCTCTCGTGATAGGACTGGGACTCCGTGTGGGGCCTGGTCGTCGCTGCGCTCTGCGTCGCTTTGAACGGATTCTTCGTCGCAGCAGAGTTCGCCCTCGTCAAGGTACGGGCCACTCAGCTTCGCTCTAGGGCCCGAAAAGGAGAGCGGAAAGCGATCGTAGCCGAGACGATCGCTCTCCGTCTGGATCGTTACCTTTCCGTCACACAATTCGGCATCACGCTTGCCAGCCTCGGCCTTGGGTGGATCGGGCAGCCAACCGTATCCGCCCTCATCCGGCACCTGGTGCCGGCTTCACTCGGGGGGCGGGCTGCCGCGGCAGCCAGCGTGGTCGCCGAAGCGGTCGCTTTCGCCATCCTGACGTTCGGCCATGTCCTTTTCGGAGAGCTCGTCCCGAAGCTCATCGCGATCCAGCGTTCGGAGGCGACCGCACTTGCTTCGGCGATACCGTTGCGAGTGGTCTACCTCACTTTTTTCCCGCTTCTTTGGCTCCTCGAGCATGCTTCGCGCTTCATCTTGCTCACCGTCGGCATGTCGCCAGACGTCGCCAGCGTCGAAGGGCGCTTTAGCGAAGACGAGATTCTATCCATCCTTGCCGCGAGCGCAGCCCGTTCGCCGAAGGGGCGCGCATTGGCCGAGCTCTTCGAGCGCGTGCTCCGCTTTTCGCAGCGCGCAGCGCGCCACTCGATGGTGCCACGCGTCGACGTCGTGTCGCTCCCTATCGCGACCGGCGGAATCGAAGCGGATACGCTCCTGCGTGCCCACCAGTACTCGCGCATTCTGCTCACCACCGGCCGGTCTCTCGACGAAGTCGCGGGTTACCTCTACGCGCGAGACTTTCTGCTCCATCGCGATGCGCGCGATCTCCCCGACCTTCGATCCTTTCGGCGCGACGTGCTCTTCGTCTCCGAGATCCAAAGTGGAATCGACGTGCTCCGGGAGATGCAAAGAAAACAGGTTCCGATTGCGGTCGTCGTCGACGAGTACGGCGGCACCAGTGGCTTGGTGACCATGGAGGACTTGCTCGAGGAGATCGTCGGCGAAATTCGCGACGAGTTCGACGAGGAGCCGCAAAAAGTCCTCGCGGTCCCGGGGGCCGACACGACCTGGGAGGTCGATGGGCGCGCTTCGATGGACGAGCTGCGGGCCATTGGGGTCGACGTCAGCGCGGCCGATTTGGCCGAGCTGGTTGGCGCCTTCGTCGTCGAGCTGCTTGGCCGTCTTCCGCGCATGGGCGACAAGGTTGCGCTCTCTCCGAGCTGGACGGCCGAAGTCACAGGGGTGAGCCGGCGCCGCGTCACGCGCGTTCGTGTTCAGCCGACCCGGGTAGAGGGGCAAGCCCCTATCCGTTCCTGAGATGACCGCGGAGGAGCTCGACCCGCTGGCGCCCGTGCTGCCGTCCGAAGGGGTGGCCGCCTGCCGGATACGCGACGTGGTCGCCCGCGTGCGCGGAATCGACGGCGGGCGACTCGACGTGACAGGAGTTCGAGGATGCGCGGGCTCCGTCATTGCCGCCGCAGCCGCCAGAGTGGGCCAGCGAATCGTGCTGGTCGTCGAGGATCTGGACAGCGCTCGCCGCGCCGCGCGAGATGTCGTCTTTTTTCTCGGCAGCGGGCGCGAAGACGCCGAAGAGACCGGCGAAGGCGACGTGCTTGTCCTCGCGGCGAGCGAGTCGTCACCGTACGCCGACATCAACCCCGACCGTCAAGCCGCCATGAGTCGCTTGGCGACGTTGTCGCATCTCGCGCAGGGCAGGCCGTGGCGCGTGCTCGTCGTCCCCGCTGGCGCGCTCGCGCGCAAAGTCGTGCCGCGCGCGGATCTCTCGAGGCGAGCCATTTCGCTCTTGGCGGATACGGAAATCGACCGCGAGAGCTTGCTCGGCGAGCTGACGCAGGCAGGCTACCTGCGGGTTCCCCTCGTCGAGGATCCGGGCACATTCGCCGTGCGCGGCTCGCTCTTGGACGTGTGGCCGCCGTCGAGCGCTTCGCCCGTCCGCGTCGAGCTCTATGGGGACCTGGTCCTGTCGCTCCGATCGTTCGAGCCCGCCGAGCAGAAAACCTACAAGGACGCTGGTGCCCTCAGGCAGCTTTGGCTGTCTCCCGTGCGCGAGGCGACACTCGACCCTGCATCCGTCGAACGGGCCAGGGCTCGCGTGACCGATCTCTCGGAAGCGATGGATTATCCGACCACCAAGACGCGAGCGCTTCTGGAAAACCTCGTCAGCGGCCGTTCGTTCTTTGGCGCTGAGGCTTTCTTGCCGGCTTACTACGAAAAGCTCGACCCCTTTTTCGAATACCTCGACAAGGAAGTCACGCTTTTCATCGAGGACCCTCCCGCGGTCACCCGCGCGCTCCGCGAAGAGCTGGCGCGCGCGGTCCGAGAGGGCGCTCTCCGGCGGTCGGCGCCGTCGTTTCCCGTCGAGTCTCTCTATTGGGACGAGCAAGACGTTGCGCGTGAGCTCGTCGCGCGTCGGGTCGTCGTCCTGCATCGCTTGCCCGTGATGGGGACAACCGACGAGGGTATGAGCGTCTTCGAAAGCTTCGATTCGGCAGAGGGCTCGGCGCGCGCCGCTCTGAATCTGGCCTCGTCGGATCAGCTAGACCTCACTCGCGCGGTCAAGGCGGCGCGTGCGTCGAAAGGCAAGAACGCCGGGCTCGGGCCTTTCGTGCGCCGCCTGAAGCACTGGCGCGAGCACGGGATGCGCATTGCGGTTGCCGCACGCGCGCACACTCAGGCCGAAAGGCTTGCGACGCTGCTCCGTCATCAAGGCGTCGCTTGTAAGGCGCGCTCGCTCCCATTCGATCCGGCGTGGCTCGAAGACCCTCATGCGGGCCCGCATGAGGTCGAGATCGTGGTCGGTGCGTTGGGCCGCGGCGGCGTTTTGCCCGCCGACGCGCGTGTGCTCGTTACCGAGGAAGAAATCTTCGGAGCGCGAGCCCACCGGCGAAAGGACGCCGCAGCCCAGGCGGACCCGGCGCGCCCGTTCTTGAAGGACCTCAGAAATCTGTCGACCGGCGACTACGTCGTCCACGCCGAACATGGCATCGGTCGCTACCAGGGCCTCGTCCACAGGACCGTGTCAGGCGTGGCTGTGGACCTTATCGCCATCGAGTACGGAGGAGGCGACAAGCTCTATCTCCCTGTATGGCGACTGAGCCAGCTCGAGAAGTTCGTCGGAGCCGATGGTGCGCAGCCCAAGATAGACCGCCTTGGGGGCAGCACGTTTGCTCGGAGCAAGGCACGCGTCGCAGGCGAAGTGCGAAAGATGGCCGACGAGCTTCTGCGCTTGTATGCGCAGCGCCGCGCGGCCGTGACACACGCCCTGGGACCCGCCGACGACGACTACCGCGGCTTCGAGGCGACGTTCCCGTTCGACGAGACGGCCGACCAGGCGCGTGCCATCGACGACGTGAACGGCGACCTCGAGTCGGGCCGTCCGATGGACCGGCTCGTCTGCGGCGACGTTGGCTTTGGGAAGACAGAAGTGGCCTTGCGGGCCGCGTTTCGCGTCGCGATGGCGGGCAAACAGGTCGCCCTGCTTTGCCCGACGACCGTGCTCGCGCAGCAGCACTTTCGGACGTTCGAAGGGCGCCTGAGCGGATACCCGGTGACGATCAAGCCGCTTTCCCGCTTTCAGTCGAGAAAGGAGCAGGAAGAAACCTTGGCCTCTCTCAAAGCGGGCAAGGTCGACATCGTCGTTGGAACCCACCGCCTGCTCTCGAAGGACGTTCACTTCAAAGACCTCGGCCTGCTCGTCGTGGACGAGGAGCAGCGATTTGGAGTGACTCACAAGGAGAGAATGAAGCAGCTGCGCACGCAGGTCGACGTCCTGACGCTGACGGCTACCCCTATTCCACGCACGCTTCAGATGGCCGTCACGGGCCTTCGCGACCTATCGCTCATCACGACGCCTCCGGTGGATCGGCGCGCGGTGCGAACCGTCGTGACGCGCTGGGACCCGTCGGTCGTGCGCGACGCCGTCGAGCGAGAGCTCGCACGAGGCGGGCAGCTCTTCTACGTCTACAATCGCGTCGAGAAGCTGCACGAGAAGGCGCTCGCGCTCCAAGAGCTCGTGCCCACCGCCCGCATCGCCGCCCTTCACGGGCAAATGAGCGAGACGACACTCGAGGAGACCATGCTCGATTTCGTCGACGGTCGTTATGACGTTCTGGTGTCGACGGCGATCGTCGAGAGCGGCCTCGATATCCCACGGGCGAACACGATGGTCATCGATCGCGCGGACCTCCTGGGGCTGTCGCAGCTCTACCAGTTGCGCGGCCGCGTCGGACGCAGCGCGGAGCGCGCCTACTGCTATCTGGTGGTGCCGCCGCCCAGCGCCATGAGCGACGAAGCCCGCGCGCGCGTCGAAGCCCTCGAGCGGCACACCGAGCTCGGAAGCGGCTTTCAGATTGCGTCGCTGGACCTCGAGATGCGCGGCGCGGGCGATCTGCTGGGCGGCGAGCAATCGGGCAACGTCGCGTCGGTGGGCTTCGAAATGTTCTGCCGCATGCTCGACGAGGCCGTCCACGAGCTTCGCGGCGAGCCGGTCATCCACGACGTCGACCCCGAGCTCAGCTTCGATGTCGAAGCGCTCCTGCCTGAGGCCTACGTGGCCGACGTGGGCGTCCGCCTCTCGCTTTATAAACGTCTGGCGAGCGCTCACGACGAGGCGCATGTGGCCGATATCGCGGCCGAGATGGAGGACCGTTTCGGGCCGCCTCCCGAAGATGCAAAGAGACTCGTACAGCTGATGGCGCTCAAGACGGAGCTGCGCCGCTTGCGCGTGCTCGGGTGCGAGGCGAGCCGCAAAGTCGTGAAGCTCTACTTGCGCGACGACACGCCGCTCGACCCCGCCAAAGTCGCCGATCTGGTCCGCGTCTCGCACGGGCTTTGGAAGATCACGCCCGACATGCGTCTGTCGCGTCGCTTCGAGGGCGCCGCGTCGGACAACGGCCTCGCGAACGCTGAGACGGCCCTGTCTGAGCTCGCTTCTCGACTCCGAGCGTGAGGGGAGGTCGGGCCCCTTCTCTGCTGAACGTAGGTTACAGTAGTAAGGTCTTTTTTCGATCAGAGTGCACTTTGTCCTCGCTCGAGGGGGCAGCGCGTGGAATACCGTCAGAGACGTTTCGATGGGTATTCGCCTTTTGACGGGAGGGGGGTCATCATGTCCTGGATGAAGGACCGGGGAGAGCGGGCTCCGAGAGCGCAAACGGGTGCGCATCTTTCACAGCGCGAGAGACGCGCGAAGGGCAATACCAGCGACGAGTTCGTCGAGGCTTTCGTCGATGCGCTTCGCGACATATTGCAGGACGAGCGCCCTCGCGCGGCCTGAGCTGCAGCTCGGGACGTCCCGATGCCCTCACTGCGCGGGAAAACCATCTTCATTACTGGAGCCAGCCGAGGGATCGGCAAGGCGATCGCTCTTCGCGCTGCGGCCGATGGGGCTCACATCGTAGTGGCAGCCAAGACGAGCGAGCCGCATCCGTCGCTCCCCGGAACGATTTACTCGGCCGCGCAAGAAATCGAGGCAGCCGGAGGCCGCGCATTCGCTTGCGTCGTCGACGTTCGATTTCAGGATCAGATCCGCGCCGCGGTCGACGGTGCCCTCGCGAGGTTCGGAAGCATCGATGTGCTGGTCAACAACGCCAGTGCCATCAGCCTCACGAGCACGCTCGAGACGCCGATGAAGCGCTTTGATCTGATGCATCAAGTCAATGTGCGTGGCACTTTCGCGTGCTCGCAGGCGTGCTTGCCGCACCTATTGAGGTCCGAAAATCCGCACATCTTGAATCTCTGTCCGCCTCTTCAGATGAGACCGGAATGGTTTGCACCTCACGTCGCCTACACCATGGCCAAGTACGGCATGAGCCTGTGCGTTCTTGGAATGGCCGAGGAGTTTCGTTCTTCGGGTGTCGCGGTCAACGCCTTGTGGCCGCGCACGGTCATCGCGACGGCGGCCGTACAGAACCTTCTGGGAGGCGGCGTGACGATGCGCGGAAGTCGCCGCCCCGAGATCGTCGCGGACGCTGCGCACGTCATTCTCTCTCGCCCGAGCCGTGAGCGAACCGGCCAGTTCTTGATTGACGAAGACGTGCTCCGATCGGTCGGGGTCACGGACTTCAGCAAGTACGCAACGGCGCCGGGCGAGGACCTCATCCCCGACCTATTCGTGTAGCCGTCGTGCCTCCCGTCAGGGGAGCTCGGCGCGAAGCTCACGAAGGCGTCCGTCGAGCTTCGCAAGCGCGGCTTCGGGCGCGCAGAGGTCAACGTCGTCGATATCCCAATACTCGACCGCGTCGACCCAATCTGGGAAAAGGTCGAGCACCATTTTTCGATGCTCGGCTGCGCTCATCGCGACGACTCGCTGGGAAGCCGCAAAATCGTCCGCCGCGGCTTGCTGCGGTGCTCGAATGGGCTCCGCCAAGTGAATGCCTCGGGCACGTAGCCCTCGAAGGGCGTGCTGCGAGATGGGGCCGATATTGCCCAGGCCGAGCCCAAGGCAGAGACCTCGGGAGTCCGCGACCCAGCCGGACGGGGTCTCCTGCTCCCGGTGGTTCCAGAGCACTTCGGCGAATCGGCTTCGGTAGTAGTTGCCTGTGCAAAGGAAAAGAACGCGCGTCACGAGCCTCTTTCTAGCGCAGTTGTTCCGCATGTGGATCTCGCCTCGCTCTGACTCGGTTGTCAGAGCTTCAATCGCGGGGCCTTGCGCGTCTTGCACGTTGCGCCCGGGGAAACGCGCTTCTCGAGGCGTGGCGTGAGCATTGCACCGCGAATGACGCGCGGTTTTCGCAAGTGGAAATGAGGGGAAAAGCCGTGAAGCATACAGACGCTCTACTGAGTTTTCCGTGCGGTCGAGACTTCGCGACGATGGACAAGGTCGACGGAGGGCGGCTCTGCACAGAATGCGACAAGGTGGTGCACGACCTTTCGTCGATCAGCGAAGCCGACGCCGGCGCTCTTCTGGGATCTCGAGACGCGCCACGTCTCTGTGTGCGTTACCTCTACGACGAGTCGGGTCGGATTGTGTTCGGCCAAGCCGCTGCCGCGCAAGCGCATATCGTGCCCTCGTATCGGCTCACGGCGCGCATGCGGGAGCGTGCGGTGCAAGCCGCACTTTTGGTGGCGCCCCTGGTGCTCTTCGAGGCTTGCGGAGGCGCTGCACCCATCGACACGCCTCAGCAGAATTGGGAGATAACGCCAGCCGCTCCCGCCGTAGGCGAATCGGAGGATGCTGGCGGCGACGAGGGCACCACGCTGGACGCACCTTCTGACGGCGGAGGCCCCGACACATCGCCCGACGGCGGAGGAGAGTAGGGGTATGCTGACTGGCTACGCATATGAGCGAGCCGTTCGATTCAATCGCGTCCATACGCAAGGATTGGCCGTCGCTTGGCTGGCCGGTGAGAGCGCTCTACGTCTCGGTCCCGGTCTTGATCGCGCTCGTCACGACGGGGGTCTTCTGCGCCGGCTGGAAGGCGTTTTTCCCGGGCACGGAGGGAGCCGGCGGGAGCGCGACGCGCGCTCTGCGAATGCCGTCCGAGCGCATGCGTCATGAGCTCGTCACGTCGCTTCGCAGATTTCCTCCCGAGAGCTTCACGATGTCGCGGACGCAGTCGGACGCTGAGTCCGTCGAGCTCGCCGACGCCGTTCGGGGCGATTTGCTCGAGGCGAATTGGAAGGACGACTCCGGCGTCATCGTGATCGGAGAGCATGCCGCGCCCTCGGGCGTGACGGTTCGAATGAAGAAATCACCTCCAGGGTCGGTGTACTTGCTCAACTGGCTCAATCGCGCCGGCCTTCAGGCACGTGGTCTCGCGGACGTTGCACAAGAGCGCACTTACGACGTTGCGATCGAGTTCGGCCCGGCGCCTGGCGACGACGCCGGCGAGTGATACGGACACGTCGTCGCTCGGCCGAACCAGGCAAAGGGAGGTCGCCGCTCGCACCGGACTTTCCCTCCGGCACCGAAAAGGGGCCTTCGAAGGACCGTCGAAGGAATGGGGCAGTTACATTCATATTGTAACCGATATTCACGCCGATCCTTGCGACCCGGCGACTGCGGCGACCGAAGAAGCTGATACGTAAGCGTATTTTCGGCTCGATGCCTCGTGCGCCGTCCTCACTTCTGATCCCGTCCTGCGGTTCGGCTGGGGTGGTGGAAGCGATAGCTCGCATTTGCCGAGGGGTCGTTCTTTTGACCATTGTCTTGACTCTTGCGGCGTTGCCCTGAAAGGTGAGTATATTGCTTACTTGGCCGACGAGCGTGTCGACCACTTCACACGACGGGGCGTAAGCGATGGCAGACCGTGGCGAGGTCGCGGGGCAGGAGACGGAGGCCGAGAGCGCCGCCGTTACTGGCGCGAGCGACCCGTTGGTTGTGCGCGCCCAGGCGCGCGTCGGCAGCACGCTCCGCGACAAGTGGCGTCTCGACGTTCTCCTCGGCGTCGGCGGCATGGCTGCCGTCTATGCGGCCACGCACCGCAACGGCAGCCGCGCGGCGGTCAAGATTCTCCACCCAGGGATGTCGACCAACGCGTTCGTGCGAGAGCGGTTCATGTGGGAGGGTTACGCCGCGAACGCGGTTGGGCACGAGGGTGCCGTCAAGGTCATCGACGACGACGAGGCGGAAGACGGCTCGCTCTTTCTAGTGACCGAGTTGCTCGACGGCGAGACGCTCGAGGAAAGGCGCGTGCGCATGGGCGGCCGGCTGGTGCAGCACGAAGTGCTCTTGGTCGCCGACCACGTTCTGGACGTACTCGTGGCCGCGCACGCCAAGGGCATCGTGCACCGAGATCTCAAGCCCGAGAACGTGTTTCTAACTCGCAGTGGGCAGCTCAAGGTGCTCGACTTCGGGCTGGCCCGCCTGCGCCAGCTGTCGACGTCGACCAATCTCACTGAGGCCGGCGGGATGGTCGGAACGCCGGCGTACATGGCTCCCGAGCATGCTCGCGGTCTCTCCGAGCAGGTCGACGAGCGAAGCGATATCTGGGCGTGTGGCGCCACGATGTTCTGTCTCCTCTCCGGCCGCGGCGTTCATGAAGGACGCGATGGCAACGAGCTGCTCGCGAACGCGATGGCCAAGCCTTCGCCCCCGCTCATGTCGGTAGCGCCCGAGGTGAATTCGGCTGTCGCGCACGTCGTCGATCGGGCGCTCGAGTTCTCCAGCGAGATGCGTTGGCCCGGCGCTGGTGACATGCGGCAGGCCGTGCGCGAAGCCTACGAGCGCCTGACCGGCAGTCCTATCGCGACTGGGGCGACGTTGTCGTTCGGCGACGACGTGCCTGATCGGACGGTCGGCCGCGCGTCGAGCCCCGGACCCCCTCCGACTCGCAGGGCGCCGACCACGGCGCGCCCGGTGATGTTGCCCATAGGGCTGTCGTTGCCGCCATTGTCTGCGCGGGCGAGGAGAACGGTCGTCGCTGTCGGGGGCGCGGCCGTTCTTACGGTTTGCGTTATCCTTGCGGGGAGCACCGGGCGGCAGCACTCGCCGGTGGCGGCGGCGCAGGCGCTCGTCGTCGTGCCACCCACGGTGGCCGTGCCCGAAAAGGGCCCACCCGTTGTCGTCCTTTCGCCCCCACCCGCACCGGAGGTCTCCTTCGACAACTTGCCTGCGCGCGCGCAGCCCGTCCCTTTACCGGCTCGCAACGTGGCGCGCACTCCTGCCCCCTCGGGGCCCACCGGCCTGGCGACCCAGAGCGGGTCGTCGCAGTGTCAGCCTCCGTTCGTCATCGATGCCGCGACGGGTAAGAAGCGCTGGAAGCTGGAGTGCCTGTGAGACGCGCGCTCGGCAGTCTGCCCGTAGTCATTTTCGGAGTGCTCGCCACGGCGTCATGGGTCAGGGCCGACGCGCCCACCAAGAAAGAGTGCGCCGCGGCCAACGAGACCGCGCAGGACTTTCGGAGCACCGGCAAGCTGCGTCAGGCCCGCGAGAGGCTGGCCATATGCACGGCCGACACCTGTCCCGGCCCAATCCGAGAAGATTGTGCGCAAAGGCTTGAAGAGGTCGAAGCTGCCGTTCCGAGCCTCATGATCGAGGCTGTGGACCTCAGCGGTCACGACTTGTCCAGCGTGCGCGTCACCATGGATGGCGTGCCCCTCACCCAACAGTTGGGCGGGAGGGCGATCGAGGTCGACCCCGGCGAGCACCGCTTCGTGTTCGACGCCCAAGGGTTCAAAAAGAAGAGCGACACAGTCGTCGTTCGCGAGGGAGAGCGCAATCGCAGCCTTCGTATTGTCCTCGAGTCGATCGCGACGCAGCCGGCGGCGCCCCCGCCCGGATCCGACGGCAGCGTTCGGCGCGCGCTCGGGATCACCATGGGCGCCACCGGCGCCGCTGGCATCATCTTGGGCGCCATTTTCGGTTTGGTCGCCAAATCGACGTACAACCACGCCCTGAGCGAATGCGGGAACGCACCGAACACCTGCGCCGGTTTGGCCGGCACCGAGGGGCTGCAGGATCGGCAGACGGCGGGCGGCCAAGCCGCCTTTTCCACGGTGGACTTCGTGGTGGGCGCTGCACTTCTAGCTGGCGGCGCCGCGCTCTACTTCACTGCGCCCAGCGAGGGCGGAGTGGCCGTCGCAGGGACCGTGTCGAACGGAGGCGGGGGGCTGGCCGTGCGCGGGAAATGGTAGGCGCGAGGTGCGTCGCGTGGGTCGGGGCTGCGCTCCTGCTTTGCGCTTCCGGGTGCGCGGACTTCTGGAAGTTCCAGAGCTTTCAAAGCGAGTTGCCGGACGCGACGATGTTGACGGAGGAAGGCGACGCGAGCCCGGTAGAGAGCTCGAGCGCCGACGGCATGGTGTGCCCGACGTGCGGGGGAGCCACGTGTGTGGACCTTCAGGCCGACCTCAGCAACTGTGGGGTCTGCAACGCCAAATGCCTGCCGAGTCAGGTCTGCCAGGACGGCGCATGTGCGTGCACGGCAAACCAGACGCTTTGCGGCAGCGGGGCGGCCAAGGGGTGTGTCGACCTCATGACCGACCACGGCAATTGCGGTACCTGCGGAACCACGTGCGCGACGGGTACGGCGTGCCAAAGCGGCAAGTGCGTCTGCCCCGGAGCCGAGATGCTGTGCGGTCTCGGCCAAAGTGCGGCGTGCGTATATCCGACGAGCGACCACGCCAACTGCGGCGGCTGCGGCAATCCCTGCGCGACGGGGGGCAGCTGCGTAGACGGCAAATGCGGGTGCGCCATGGGTCAGCAGACGTGCGGCGTGGGCGCGAGCGCGGCATGCGTCGACACGACGACCGATCACGATAACTGCGGGGGCTGCGGGACTGTCTGCCCGGTCAGCGAAACATGCGTGAACAGCGTTTGCGTCCCCTGCGCATCCATCGGGGCGGCCGGGATGATGTGCGGGACGCCGCTGACGTGCGTCGACACGGCGACCGATCACAGCAATTGTGGCGGCTGCGGAGAGCCGTGCCCGACGACCCAAATCTGCCAGGGCAGTAAGTGCATCTGCCCCGCCACCGAGACGTTTTGTGGGAGTGGCGCCAACCAGGCGTGCGTCACTCTCGCGAGCGACCAGAACAATTGCGGGGCGTGCGGGACCGCGTGCATGGGCGGCATGGTTTGCGTCAGCTCGGCATGCGTCTGCCCTGCGGGCTACCACAGCTGTAGTGGGACCTGCGTTCCCGACACTTCGATGTCCACGAGCTCGTGCGGGACGACATGCTCGCTGTGTTCCACCCCGCTCGGCGGCATCGCCACCTGCGCCGGGGCGCCGCTTGCCTGCCACGAGGTCTGTGGCACCACAGCCAAGCCGACCCTGTGCAACGCGGGCGCCGCCAATGCAGAGTGCGTCAACACGACGAACGACCCTGCCAATTGCGGCGGTTGCGGCCAGGCCTGCAGCACGCACAATGCAGCGGAGGCGTGCGTCGATTCCAAGTGCGTCATCACGGCGTGTGCCAAGGGGTGGGCCGATTGCGATGACAGCGCGACCGACGGCTGCGAAATTGACATCGACACCAACGTCGGCAATTGCGGCGGCTGCGGCATGCCGTGCAACATGACAGGCGGCGTAGAAGGGTGCGTCGGTGGCCAATGCACCGAGCCCACGTGCAACCCGCCCAACGCCAACTGCGACAACAGCGCCGCGACCGGCTGTGAGGTCGATACCGCGACCAACAACGCCCATTGCGGAAGCTGCACGAACGCTTGTCCGACGGGGACCAATTGTGTCGGGGGCGCGTGCAGCAACTGCGCACCCGGTTCGAAGGTCTGCGGCAACGCGTGTACGCCGTGCCCCCCGAATCCGGGAAACGGTACGGTGACCTGCGCCGGAGCAAGTTGCGTCGCCAGCTGCCCCAACATGAACCTGCCGACCCTTTGTGGCACCGGCGCCAACGCGGTTTGTGTCAACACGCAGACGGACAACGGCAACTGCGGCACGTGCGGGACTCCGTGCCCGCTCACCACGAGTAGCAAGTGCGACCAGACGTACTCGTGTCAGGCTGGGTCTTGCGTGGGGTCTAGCCCCGTCGTGTGCCCACCCGCGGCTGACGCCTGCCACGCGGCTGGCACGTGCAGCCCGGCGACGGGGCTGTGCTCCGCTCCCACGGCGCTCACGGGTACGCCATGCACGGGCACGAACAAGTGCTTCACGACGTACACCTGCGAGACCGGAACCTGCACGCCGTCCAATCCGGTCACGTGTACCGCCCCCGAGTGCAACACGCCTGGGACGTGCCAATCCGGCACGGGGACGTGCACGCCATCGACGCCCGTCACTGGCGGAAGCTGCACGGTTGCGACCCCGAACGAGTGCGACACCTACAGCTGCATGACTGGAACCTGCACCGGGACCACGTCTGTCATCTGCACGGCGAGCGATGGCTGCCACGTGGCCGGCACGTGCAGTCCGACGACGGGCATGTGCTCGAATCCGCCAGCCAACCCCGGCATTCCTTGCAACGGCACTAGCGCCTGTTTCACCTATGTATGCGGGGGCGGAACGTCGAGCGGAGTGTGCGTCCCCGGGAGCGCCGCCCTGACGTGCCCCGCTCTCGATCAGTGCCACTCCCAGGGCACGTGCAGTTCCACCACGATGATGTGCACGCCTCCGCAGGTGCCCAATGGCACGGCATGCGATGCGGGCAGCGTGTGCCTCCAAGGCGACACCTGCCAGAGTGGCGACTGCACGGGCTCACCCGTAACCTGCCCAGCGCCCCAGTGCCAGGTCGCCGGCGCGTGCGTGCCAGGGACGGGATGCCCGACCACGACGACGCCCGTGATGGATGGTACGTCTTGCACCGGAGCAGCGCCGGGGATGGTCTGCTTGAGTGGGGCTTGTTCGTGCCCGCCGAGCACTCCGACGCTTTGCACGGCAACCTGCGTGAACGTCATGGGCACTGACCCCAACAACTGCGGCAGCTGCGGCAAGATGTGCCCTGCCGGTGAGAGCTGCAGCGGCGGCATGTGCAGCTGTGGAAGTGGCGGAACCATGTGTGGGAGCTCCTGCTGCACGAGCAGTCAGACCTGTAGCGGCACCACATGCTGCCCCAACGCCACGCCAAACTTTTGCGGCACCGCCTGCACGAACGAGATGACCGACGCGAATAACTGCGGCAGCTGCGGCAAGATGTGTCCTACCGGTGAGAGCTGCAGCGGCGGCACGTGCAGCTGCGCAGGTGGCGGAGCCATTTGTGGGAGCACCTGCTGTGCGAGCGGTCAGGTCTGCAGCGGAGGCACCAACTGCTGCCCCAATGCCACGCCGAACTTTTGCGGTACCGCCTGCACGAGCGAGATGACCGACCCGAGCAATTGCGGCGGTTGCGGCATGGTCTGCCCCACTACCGGCTCGCCCACCGGCGCGACGACATGCGCGGGCGGCGTTTGCGGATGTCCGTCGGGCACTACAGCTTGCACCCCCACGGGCGGCGGCTCGCCGGCCTGCGTGAACGTGATGGGAAGCGACCCAGATAACTGCGGCGCGTGCAACATGGCTTGTGGCCCTACCGTCGAAGACGGGGGCCCGCCCACATGCATTGCCGGCGTCTGCCTGTAGCGAGCGAAAAGAGCGCGCGGCTCGACGTGCCCCGCTCGAGTCACTCTGGATGCCGCGCCTTGATCTGCAGCTCGTCGAGATACCTCAGCAGCACCTCGGGGCGCGTCTCCGGGTCGGCGAGCGCAACATAGCCGTCGGGTCGTACGAGATAGGCCGCGTTTTTCGCGAGCCCCGCTCGGGCGACCTGCTCGCTCCATGGGAACGTATGAATCGGCACGCCTCGAGAGCTGGCCGCCGTGCTCAGCTCCCGCGGCGCCGCGCCATAGACGTGAACCTGCCAGTCCAGCGAAGAGAGTGGGGTGAAGTTGTCCTCGTCTCCCTCCTGGAGGGGCGCCACCCAGGGCAGTCGGTCGCCACCCCTCACCGAGCCGGCTTTGCCCCGGCTCAGGGCACCCGCGCGATAGTTCACGAGCGTCTGTGACAACGTGCGGAACGCGAAGCGGCGCATCGGCGCGCTCCTCATCAATATCGAGGCAAACGTGGGAAGGACATCGAGCCGCACACGGCGGGCGATCGCTCCGTCCTGGCTGGCGAAGGTGAAGGCTCGGTCGGTGGTAGCGACCAGGCGTTCGGCGAAAGCGCGACGCTCGGGCTCATAGCTGTCGAGCACACTCGCGCTCGCACGTTCCTGCAGCGTGGAGGCGAGCTTCCAAGCCAGGTTGATGGCGTCTCCGATCCCCGTGTTCATCCCCTGGCCGCCCACCGGGCTGTGAATGTGGGCAGCGTCTCCCGCCAGAAAGACGCGTCCGCGCCGGAAGCCCTCGGCCACACGGTGGTGCACCCGGTAGGTGGAAAACCAGTTGACCCGCTCCACCGTAATCTGCAGCCGCTCGACAATGCCGCGGCTGACGTCGTCCCACGTGAGATCCTTCTGTAATTCTGCCTCTCGCTTTACGGTGCCAATGAGGCGAGCGACTTGCTCACCCTTCATGGGAAAGACAGCGAGGATGTCCGCATCATCGAGGGCAACGTGTAGCTCGTGGTTGGCGACCGGACCGCGGAGCGCCACGTCGGCCACGTAGAACATTCTCTCGTAGGTCCCGCCAGGGAACCCGATGGCGAGCTGCTCGCGCACCTTGGAATGGGCGCCATCGCATCCCACCAGAAAGGCGGCCTCGCACCGAGCCTCTTCTCCGTCGGATCGTTTCAGTCGCGCGACTACGCGACTGTCGGCCTCCTCGAATCCTAGGAGCTCGGTGCTCCGCTCCACTTCGACCCCATCGCGCTCCAGGCGCTCGATGAGCCACCGCTCGTGCTGGTCCTGCGGGAAGATGAGCATCTCGGGGAAGGGGCTGAGACCCTTACCAATGTTGCCCAAGTCGATGTGCGCCACCTGCTTGGCTCGCGCCCAGAGGTTTACCGCTGCAAACTTCAGCCCGAGATCGGCGACGCCGCGGGCAAGATCGAGCTGGCGGTAGAGCTCGAGCGTTCGGGCGTGAACGACCAGCGCGCGCGACGTCGTCCCCGGCTCGCGGGTCTTGTCGACGATGCGCACGTCGACCCCGAGGTGCTTCAGCCAGATCGCGAGCACCAAGCCAGTTGGGCCGGCGCCGTTGACAAGGACGTCACATCTATCGAGAGGAGCCATGTTTTGGACGAACTAGACGGGCGCACACGAGCGCGACGCCAGCTTCACTTCGGATGCGTCATGGCCCGCACTTTGGCCAGGACGTCGGCGACTTTGAACGGCTTGGTCACGTAGTGACGCGCGCCAGCGTTGATGCCCGCGACCAGATCGAGCGGGGCGCCCTTGGCCGTCAAGAGAAGTATGGGCAAGCGTTCCAAGGCGGGGTTCTTTCGCAAGATCTTCGCGAGCGCGAGGCCGTCCAATCGAGGCATCATCACGTCGCAAACGAGGGCTTGAGGGGGCGGCAACGCCTCGAAGAGGGCTCGGGCCTCCTCTCCATCGCGACCTTCGTAGATCGTAAACTCGGTCCCGAGTGCTTTGACCAGCATCGTCCGAATGTCCGGGTCGTCATCGACGACGAACACCACCGCGGCGTCCGGGCTGGGTGTCGCGGACGGCCGAGGTGGAGAACCCATGAGGTCAACGTTACCGGGTGGATGGTTGCGGCTCAAGGCTGGGCCGTCGGCCGCTTGCGTTCGACGGATGTCCTGCCCTTGTCGAGCCTGCGGGCTCACATCGCCATGGGTTTGGCAGGTGCGTGCCCGCGCTGCAATTGGCCAAATCGACGCTGCGCGCGTCGCCAAAGTCGGTGCCCTGCAAGTCCGCGTCGGACAGATTCGTGCCGCTGAGAGTCGCCCCTCCGAGCATCGCTCCCCAGAGATTCGTACGCGAGAGGTCGGCACCCGAGAGGTCGACGCCGCGAAGGTCCGCGCCGCGGAGATCCAAGTCTGGCAGCTCGCTTTTGGCGAGCGAGAGGCCCCTAAAATCGCGCCCCAGCCGGACAATTTGCTCGACGGCCGCGCGCCGCGTCGCTGGGTTTCCATGAACCGCGCGGGCGGCGGCGAAGCGATAGCCCATCTCGAGCGGATCGAACGCGACCAAGAGGCCCCCGCACGCGAGCGCAAAGGAGATTCGCAAAAAGAGGGACGTGGGTCGCGCTTGCCGAAGCCCTATCGAAGCGATGGCTGCGCCGGCGAAGAGGCACGACGCGAGCATTCCCCGGACAGTGGCGTTTGCCCCCCCGAGAGCGAACGCGGTAACGACCGCGAGCCCCATGAGGGCGACGCCTGCGGCCGTTAGCCAGCGTGGCGCCACGAACCTGGAGGCGACTGGCCGCTCGAATGCCGGAGCGATGCGGGCTGCATCTGCCACGGGGGCCTGCCCCGGCCGTAGCGGACCCGCCGCGTGGACGGGCGACTCGACCGCGGGAAGCGAGTCGATGGCTGCGGCGAGCGCGGAGGCGAGCTCCGACGCGCTCGCGGGCCGCCCGTACGCAACCGGCGCGAGGCAACCCCTGACCACCTGTGCGACCGCGGGTACGTCGTCGCCCGCGAGAACATGCTGGAGGAGACGGCCCATCGAGAAGACGTCGCTGCGGACGTCCGGCTGCGCTCCCTCGAGAACCTCGGGGGCGGCGAAAGCCACGTACGACGCGGCATCGCGCTGGAGCTCCAACAGCACGCGGACCGAAACGCTTCCGGCCTCGGCGAGGATCGGCTCAAAGCCGTCACCCAAGAGGACGTTGTCCTCGCACAGGCAGCCGTGAACGATGCCCGCACGATGGAGAGCGTCGAGCGCCAGGGCGGCACGGCGCACGAAGTCCAGCCGCCGTCTTGCGGGCCAAGCCAAGCCGGCGATCTCCTTCGAAGAGCCGATCGTCCACAGCTCTGTCAGAAGCGCGTCCCCGGACGGCGTTGCCGCGAGGATGCCAAGAACGCCGGGAATGGCCACTCCGAGATCACGTATCCGCTCGGCGGCCGCGACGAATCGTTCACGCTCGGATTCCGTGACCTCTGTGCGAAACACCAGCAACGCGACTTCGCGCGAATCCGCGGTCTTCGAGCGCCATGCACGGACGAGCGGTCCCTCGGAGAGCATCCCCAGAATCTGGACGCCAAGGGCTCCGGCCCCGAGCAGCTCGTGAGCTTCGGGGACTCGGCCGCCCACGTCCTGGCCGTCGCTCGCGCCCTTGGCCGCAAGAGCGGGCCCCGCGGAGTCGTCGCCTTTGCTACTATCTTGATGTTCGCTCATTACGCTCGCGGGGTAACCTTGTTCGCTCGGACGAAAAAGGCATCTTCCACCATCGGGGCCCGCGAACGAGCGGCCGGGTTCACGCTCATCGAGCTGATGATGGTCGTCGTCATCGTCGGAGTCCTCGCCGTTCTGGCCACCTACAGCGTCCGCAAGTATACGGCGGATGCCAAGTCGGCGGAGGCCCGAAATGCGCTCGGGCAGATGGCCAAAGATGCCGACGCCGCCTTCGAGCGAGACTCGATCAATCAAAACCTCGTAGGCGGCGGGCAGCTCTCGAATACCGCGCGAAACCTCTGCGCCTCGGCCTCCGCGTCGGTGCCCGCGACGATTGCGTCGGTCACGGGGCACAAATACCAGTCGACGGCGGCCGACTGGAACACCGACAGCGCCGCCAAGGCGGGATTTTATTGCCTCAAGTTCGTGATCGATGAGCCCCAGTACTATTTGTATTCGTATCTGGCGTACTTGGGGGCGGGCTCGTCGCCCACGACGGGGCCTGGGAGCAGTTTCACGGTGTCCGCGCAAGGAGACCTGGACGGCAACGGTGTCACGTCGCTCTTCCAAGTGGTCGGGCAGCTCGACACCGCGAGTAGGCTCCTCATCTCTCCGCAGATACTCGAGGTGAGGCCCGACGAATAACGTTCCCGATTGGCCGCCGAGTCGCCCACTGCTTACGGCTCAGCGATAGCTGGGGGTGGCCAGGCCGGGTCAGTCGCCAGCGACGTCCAACGTGTAGGTGTGCTGGGTCTTCGTGACCTGGAATCCAAGTGTCGAATAGAACGGGTGCGCCTCCTCGCGTTGCACGTTCGATCGAGCAAGCAGGGTCTGGTGCCGACATTCTTTGGCCCATTCGTGCGCTCGTCCGACCAAGGCGCGTCCCACGCCGCGCCTGCGATCCTTCCGGTTGACGACGAGGCCGCGGATTTCGGCGTACGGCTCCGAGTCGAGCGAATGGTGCGACTGAACGTGCAACCACCCCACGACGCGTTGCCCAAGAAGAGCCGCAAAAAGCCGCTCACCGGCGTGCTGGCGGATTCCTTGAAACCGTCCACGAATCTGCTCCTCGGTACCCGAATAGCCGAGCTGTAAGTTGAGATCGCAAACGGCGGGTAGGTCGTCGGGCAGCATGTCGCGCACTTCGATGTTGGACAACATCGAAGCAAGGCTCCCGGTAGCCTTTGCCCCCTCGGGTGGCTTGGGCAACGCGCTCTTGCGCCGCCCTGCGTGCTCCGGCGTTCGGACCGCCCCCCCGCTCTTCGAAGGCAACGGAGGAGGGGCTTTCGGCGTCATGGATCGCGCCATCAATTGAGGCATTCCCGGAGGCAAGGGGACCCGTGGAATCGAGACCACGAGAGGCTCTTCAGCACCTTCCAGCCACTCAGCCTGCACAGGAATCGTGTCGGTTCGACCGAGCTCGCCGGGCCGCGGCAACACGCTTCTTGCCCGAGCCTTGCCAGCGTCTTGCCCAGCCGGTTCTGAACCGGTCTTGCTGCCCGCGCCCTTCGATTTGCGCGGCGTTTGCGGACGGTGGGGAGACTTGGACATGACCGAAGTATATGGCAAGTTCCCCTTCCGCTCGCTAAACCAGCCACGGTCGAGAGAGGGCCCCGGCCGAGAGAGCACCGGGGCCCCCCTCTCCTCCACCTTAGGTGCGCGACGGATTCGTCGACACACCGCCGGCCGGCGCGGCCGGGCTCGCGGGAGGGCTCCCCGAGCTCGGCGTGCCGGAATGTGCGGCCGTCACGTCGGCCAAGGGAACGGCTCCCTTGATCTTCGCTTTCTGCCGCGAGCCCATCGTCTGTCGTGCCGTGCGCGTTGCCGCGCGCTTCGCGACGGCCGCCGCCTTGGTCGCCTCGGTGGGCGCCTGCCGCTTCGGGCTACTGAACCCGAAGTCGCCGAGGACGCCATCGGAGCTGCCTAGCTGGCTTTGCACCAGCGTCTTTAGCTCCGTGAGGGTGGCGTTCGACGTTGCGATGGCCGTGTGCTGGGCGGCCACCGCACCGTGGAACGTCTGCTCGGCGGAGACCGCCGCGTCGATGGCGTCTATCGCGGCCTGGAGGGTCGCGATGGCGTCGTTCGGTGCGGTCGGTTTTCCACCGAGCAGGATCGTCGGGACGCTTGCGAAGTGCTTGCGGATCCCGCCGATTGCCTGGCGGTTGTTGTTGATGGTCCTGTCTCGGTTCGTGTTCTTTTGCGTGGTCATGTTCGCTGTCTCCTTCATCTTCGGTGACGAGGCCGCTCCGGCGGCGCCCTAGTGCGACGCCATTTCGGCTCTCAAGGACACAGTCCGGCCTCGAAGGCCGATTCGCCGTCGGAGGGGCTCTTTTCGACATGAGGCATGTCGATTTTTCGTAAGTCCGCGATTCTCCGTCGGCCGACTTCGACCGGTCGTCGCCTTCGGGCGCGTGCTCGGCCTCAGAGCGACCTTCCTTACGCCGAGGGAGGCATCCCGCGAGAAGGCCGGGCTGGCTTTGACGGCGTAAGCGCGCTCTTGTCGCGAATACAGAGCCCACTTACGACGAGAGGGCCCGGCCCGTCCTCTACAAAGCGCGCTCCATGACCCGCGGGGCGACCCCATCCGCAAGCCGAATGGCCGGTGCGGCGCGGAAAGTGGGCCCTTGGATGGCGAAAGCTCGCCCTCGTGCCATGTGACGCCGTCCCGACATCTTCGCGCGGTCACCACGAAACACGATCGCCGTCAGGCTACCGGTCCCGCCGCACCCCAGCGCGCGATGAAAGGGATCCAAATCAATGACCGCCAGTGTTGCCCGCTTGGACGCCGTGGCCTCGACCAATGGGCGCGCGCCCTCGTCGGCCGCCCCGCACTACATGGAACGTTCGATCCAATCGCTCTTCGGCTCGAACGTCTTCGGTCTGCCGTCGATGAAGGCCCATTTGCCGAAGGACGTCTTCAAGTCTCTGAAGCGGACGATCGACTCGGGCCAGTCGCTAGACCCGAAGATCGCCGATGTCGTGGCCTCGGCCATGAAGGAATGGGCGCTCGCCAAGGGGGCTACGCACTACGCGCACGTCTTCTATCCGCTGACGGGGCTGACCGCCGAGAAGCACGACTGCTTTCTGTCGCCGGACGGCGAAGGCGGCGCGATCATGGAGTTCTCGGGCAAGACGCTCGTGCAGGGCGAGCCGGACGCCTCGAGCTTCCCGAACGGCGGCATCCGCGCCACCTTCGAGGCGCGCGGGTACACCGCTTGGGACGTGACCAGCCCCGCGTACCTGTTCGAAACACCGAGCGGCAAGACGCTCTGCATTCCAACGTGCTTCGTCTCGTGGACGGGTGAGGCCCTCGACACCAAGACGCCGCTCTTGCGTGCCATGCAGGCTCTCAACACGCACGCGCAGCGCATCCTCAAGCTTTTCGGGCACCAGAACCCGGCGATGGTCGTGTCGTATTGTGGCTCGGAGCAGGAGTACTTTCTCATCGACCGCAGCTTCTTCTACGCGCGGCCCGATCTCATCAACGCAGGTCGGACGCTGTTCGGCGCCAAGCCGCCGAAGGGACAGGAGTTCGAGGACCACTATTTCGGCTCGATCCCCGATCGCGTTTTATCGTTCATGATCGCCGCCGAGCACGAGCTCTTCAAGCTCGGGATTCCGGCGAAAACGCGGCACAACGAGGTTGCGCCGGGCCAATTCGAGCTCGCGCCGATGTTCGAGTCCGGGAACGTGGCGACCGACCACCAACAGCTCGTCATGGTGGTGCTCAAGCGGGTCGCCGAAAAGTTCGGCCTCGCGTGCCTCTTGCACGAAAAGCCCTTCGCGGGCGTCAACGGGTCGGGCAAGCACGTCAACTTCTCGTTCGGCAACGCGACGCAGGGAAACCTCCTCGACCCGGGCGATACCCCGCACGAAAACGCCCAGTTTCTCGTCTTTTGCGCGGCGATCATTCGCGCCGTGCACAAGTTCGGTCACCTTCTGCGCGCGTCGGTCGCGTCGGCATCGAACGATCACCGTCTCGGCGCGAACGAAGCGCCGCCGGCGATCATGTCCGTCTTCCTCGGCGAGCAGCTCGCGGACATCTTCGAGCAGGTCAAGGCTGGAGGGGTCAAGTCTTCCAAGTCCAAAGGCATCCTCGAGATTGGCGTCGACACCATGCCGAAACTTCCGAAGGATCCGGGCGACCGCAATCGCACGAGCCCCTTCGCCTTCACCGGCAACCGCTTCGAATTTCGCGCCGTCGGCTCAGGCCAATCGGTCGCCGGGCCGATGACCGTTTTGAACACGATCGTGGCCGAGTCGCTCGACTACACGGCGACGGCCCTCGAAAGCGCGATGAAGGGCGGCAAATCGCTCAACGTCGCGGTGGCGGAGATTCTCGCCACCATTACGAAAGAGCACTCGGCGGTGGTCTTCAACGGCGACGGCTACTCGACCGCTTGGCACGAAGAAGCCGCGCGCCGCGGGCTGCCGAACCTCAAGAACACGGTCGACTCGATCCCGGTCTTGCAAGCGCCGGAGGTCATCGCGCTCTTCGACAAATACAAAGTGCTCACGCCGCGCGAGCTCCACAGCCGCTACGAGGTCGACTTCGAGCACTACTGCAAGAGCGTCAACGTAGAGGCCAGGCTCGTCCTCACTATGGCGCGCACGATGATCATGCCGGGCGTCCTCCGCTATCAGCGCGAGCTCGCCGAGACGTGCACGGCCGTCAAAGCCGCCGGCGTGTCGCCGGACACTAGCCTTCTGACCCGCGTCTCGACTCTGGCAGCCAAGCTCGAAGAGAAGATCGATGCGCTCGAGAGCGTCTACACCGGCCATCACGCGGCGGATCTTCTGCAGGAAGCGAAGTACTTCTGCGACAAGATATTGCCGCCGATGAAGGAAGTGCGCGACGTGGCCGACTCTCTCGAGGCTCTCGTGGCCCGCGACAAATGGGGTCTGCCCGCGTACGAGGACATTCTCCACATCAAGTAGGCGACGCACCCAAGGCAGCCGTCGAGCGGGGGCCCCTGTCGGAGAATTCTTTGGCTCCGGAGCAGGTGGCGTTTTGACGGGAACGCGGAGGCGGAAGCGAGGGTTAAGGCATACGCCTGAAGGCGTATGCCGCCTTTTGAGTGCCCTCGTTTTACCGGGCGATCGCGTCGATTCATCTGCGTCTTTAGGACGTTCAGTAAGTGGCTGACCCACACGGGAGCGATGCCGGGGCACGCGTTCGCTGCCTCGTGGGTCTGACGCGTCGATGGCATTTCTGTCGTGGTGCTGTACCGTGACCTTTCGGAAGATCGGGGGATCTGATGAAGGTACTTCGAATCGGACCCTCGCGACGGCGGTCCTCGCCCAGGGCCGCTCGAACGGCCTTCGTGTCGTGCGTCCGGTCGCGTTCGCGGGCTGAGGTAGCATGAGCTTTCCTTCCGATTCCTTCCCGGTCGCTGGCGCGGGTCAGGGGAGAGTTCTCGTCGTGGACGACGAGGAAGCGCTCGTACGGGTGATTGGGCGCGTGCTGACCAGCGCGGGTCACACCGTGCTCACGGCGGGCGACGGCAAGAGGGCCGCGGAGCTTCTGGAGGAGGGCACCTTCGACGCGATCGTGAGCGATATCGACATGCCGAAGATGAATGGCATTCAGCTCCTGCAGACGGTGCGCCAGCGCGACGCCGACGTGCCGGTCATCTTGATGACCGGTAATCCGGACCTCGAGACCGCAGTTCAGGCGATCGCGCACGGCGCGCTTCAATACCTCATCAAGCCGGTCAACACCGAGGAGCTGCGCAAGGCCGTCGGGCGCGCGGTGGGCCTCAACCGGATGGCGAAGCTCAAACGAGTTGCGCTTACGCTCGTCAGCGACGGAGGCCTCGGCGCCACCGATCGCCTGGCGTTGGAGGCGAGCTTCGAGCGCGCCCTCGACACGATGTGGATGGCGTACCAACCCATCGTTCGCGTCGCCGATCGCTCGCTCTTCGGCTACGAGGCCCTCCTGCGAAGCGAGGAGAAGGCGCTTCCCCACCCCGGAGCCATTCTCGATGCCGCCGAGCGCCTGGGGCGTCTCGACGATCTCGGCAGAAAGATCCGCGCCGCGGCCTGCATTCCGATACCGCAAGGGCCGCCGGCGTCCGTTTTCTTCGTAAACCTGCACGCTCGCGATCTCATGGACGACGCCTTGGTCTCCCCCGAGTCGCCTCTGTCGGCGCTGGCCAAGCGAGTGGTGCTGGAGATCACCGAGCGCGCTTCACTCGCCGACGTGAAGGACGTGCGGGCGAAGATCGCAGACCTACGCAAGATGGGCTTCCGGATCGCGATTGACGACCTGGGTGCCGGCTACGCGGGCCTCACCAGCTTTGCCACGCTCGAGCCCGAGTTCGTGAAGCTCGACATGTCGCTCGTTCGCGACATCGACCGGAGCCACACCAAGCAAAAGCTCGTCCGTTCGATGGCCGCGGTCTGCAAAGAGCTCGGTATGCTGGTCGTGGCCGAAGGCGTCGAGACGGCGGCCGAGCGCGATCTCCTGGTCAAGCTCGGGTGCGACTTCTTGCAGGGCTATCTGCTCGCGAAACCGGGTCGGCCATTTCCGCCAGTCAGCTGGTGAGGGCGGTCCGGCTCACGGTCCGCGATGGCGTCGCGCGATCGTGGTCGTGGTCGGTGGAGTGACCCCCATGGCGCCGCGCGCCTTGAAATAGGCGCGAAGGACATCGCGGGCGAGCACGTTGGCTTTGACCTCCCACGACGGTCCGTTGATCACGAGCGCCGCGATAGCGACCTGGCCCGAGCCGGGCTCGGCCCGGAGGGGGGCGAAGCCGGTAAACCATGTGTAGTAGCGCTGCGTGTCGCCGTCGGTCAGAGTCCCCGTCTTGCCCGCGACGGGAATTCCCGGCAAGAACGCTCTGCCATTCGCGTCGTGAAACGCGCGATAGCTCGTCCCTTCGCTGACCGTGCGCGCCATCATGGTTTCGAGCTCTGCGGCCGTCTCGCTCGCGATGACACGGCGCGACTCTGGGGTTTCCGGAGCAGACCAAACGACCCCGCTCGCGTCCGACGTCACGCTTTCGACCACGCTCGGCCGTATGGTTTCGCCCCCGCGGGCGACGATCGCGCTCATCTCGACGGCGCCTAGCGGCGAGAGCGACGTGTTCCAGAAGCCCGCCGCGGTGCGCGCGAAGCCCAGCGGCTCGCTGGGCACGTGCAGCGTGCTCGGTTGCACGGGAACGTCGAACGCCATCGCCTGGCCGTATCCGAACCTGCGCGCCATCGCGTCGAGCTGGGCGGGCGCCAGGTGCTCCTTCGCCAGGCGGGCGAACACCGTGTTGATGCTTCGCCCCAGGGCGCCTGCGAGGGTCGTGCACCAGCGGTCGCGCTGCGGGCTGTCGACGAGATCCAGGGCGCTGATGCGCTGCTCACCCCCTGAGTAACACTGTTTGGTGTCGGCTCCGAGATGGGCGTCTTCGACGAGGGCAGCCGCCGTGACCACCTTGAAGACGCTGGCACTAGGGGCGCCGGCCTCGGCGCAGAGGTCGTGCTTGTCGCCATGGTCGACGTGGCTCGCATAGACGAGCAGTCGACCTGTGGCGGTATCCATGAGCACCACGGCGGCTTCCGGCAAGTGGTGGGCCCGCATCAAGGCGAGGGCCGTCGTCTGCAGGCTCGGATCCACGGTGAGCCTGGCCGTGCCGCGGCCGGTGGGCGCGAACATGGCTTCGTCGGTGGCGCTCATGCGAAGCAGGTCGAGGCCCGCGATGGGCGAGGCTTCGGGCAGTCGCGGCGTCGGTTCGCGCGGTGCTTGCGTGACTTGGACGAGAGCAGGGGGCTCGGCCGCCGCGTCGACCGTCGCCGCGCGCCTTGCCGTGGCAAAATGGACCGCAGCGACCGTTGCCGCCAGTAGCGTGGCGACCACGGCTAGGAGTCCCGCGCGACGCATCGTCTGCCCATGTGGCACGGTGGCCGCAAATCGGGCAAGAAACAGCACACCCGCCATGAACCAGCCCGCCACGCGCCACGAATTTCAGGCCGAGGTCAAACAGCTCCTCGACCTCATGGTCCACTCGCTCTACTCGGACAAGGACATCTTTCTGCGCGAGCTCGTCTCGAACGCTTCGGACGCGCTCGACAAGCTGCGCTTCGAGCAGCTCACGGCCTCAGACGTGAGCGCGGCGGGCGATCTTCACATTCGGATCGAGACGGACAAGGAAAAGCGCACGCTTTCGGTCATCGACAACGGCATCGGGATGACCGAGGGCGACGTCATCGCGAACATCGGCACCATCGCCAAGTCGGGGACGAAAGAGTTTCTGTCGGCGCTCAAGGGCGCTCAAGGCAAACAGATTCCGCCAGATCTCATCGGCCAGTTCGGCGTGGGCTTCTATTCGGCGTTCATGGTGGCCGACAAGATCGTGCTGCTGACGCGCCGCGCCGGCGCGAGCGGGGCCACGCTGTGGGAATCGTCGGGCGACGGCTCGTATTCGATAAGCGCGAGCGAGCGCGCAGAGGCGGGGACGACTGTGACCCTGCATCTCAAGCCCGCCGATGCCGAGCAAGGGCTGCACGATTACGCCGACGAGCGCGTGATCGCGGGCATCGTGAAGCGCTACTCGGATTTCGTCGCCTATCCGATCCGGATGAAGGCGTGGCGCAAGAAAGACGACAAGCCCTCGGAGGTCAAAGTCCTCGAGGACGAGACGCTCAATTCGATGAAAGCGATTTGGGATCGCCCGAAGGGAGAAGTGTCGGAAGGCGAGTACCGAGAGTTTTATCGGCACATCTCGCACGACTGGACGGATCCGCTTCGCACGATTCCAATCAAGATGGAGGGAACGGTCGAAGCCTATGCGCTCCTCTACATCCCGTCCAAGGCGCCTTTCGATCTCTACAGCCCGGAGATGAAGCGTGGCGTCGCGCTTTACGTCAAGCGCGTCTTCGTGATGGACGAGTGCAAGGAGCTTCTCCCCCAGCACCTGCGCTTCATCAAGGGCGTGGTGGATTCTCACGACCTGTCGCTCAACGTGTCGCGCGAGATTTTGCAGAAGGATCGCCAGATTCAGATCATCCGAAAACAGCTCATCAAAAGGGTCCTCGCGGTGCTCGACGAGATGAAGCAGGGAAGCTCGAAAGAGTACGTCGGGTTCTGGGCGGAGTTCGGCCCGGTCCTCAAAGAGGGGCTGCTCGGGTTCGACGTTCAGGACAGGGACAAGCTTCTCGATCTCGTCGTGACCGCGTCGACGGCTGACCCGTCCGGGCTGACGTCGCTCGACGAGTATGTGGGTCGCATGAAAGACGGCCAGGACGCCATCTACTTTCTGACGGGTCCGTCCAAGGAAGCCGTTGGCAAGTCGCCGCTGCTCGAGGCCTTCGTGCAAAAAGGCTACGAGGTGCTTCTTTTCTCGGATGCCGTCGACGAGATCTGGCTCACCCAGGGGGTCAACTTCAAGGGCAAGCCTCTCTCGTCGATCGGACGTGGCGAAATAAAGCTGGGCTCCGAAGAAGAACGCAAGAAGGAGGACGAGGCTCTAAAAGACAAGGGTCGCGAATACGGCGATCTTCTCTCCTGCCTGCGTGTGCACCTTCAGGACGAGATCAAGGAGGTTCGTCTATCGAGTCGGCTCACGTCCTCCGCCGTCTGCCTCGTAGTGGACGATCACGACATGAGCACGCGCATGCAGAAGTTGATGAAGCAACTCGGGCAGGCGCCGCCCAAGGTCCGCGCGGTGCTCGAGGTCAACCCGAGCCATCCCCTGATTGCGAAGCTTGCCGCGATCTTCGGAGCCAACAAAGATGACCCCCGGCTCAAGCTCTACGCCCAGCTTTTGCTCGGGCAAGCGCAGCTCGCCGAGTCCGGCGAGCTGCCCGATCCTACGGCCTTCAGCCAGGTGCTTGCGGACGTGATGCTTTTGACGGCCTAGGGTGCTCCTGCAAGTCCGCATCCAGGGTCGGGGGCGAGTCTTTACACTTTATTAACCCGTTCTCCGCTAGGGTCGCGCGTCGAACGACGCGGCCTGCCAACTCCTCCGATACGTGGGAAGAGCGACCCAAGCGCCGAGTGCCTTCGCGAGACATGCTGAGCCGTATTCGCCTTTTTCTCTTTGGTCCCCCGAAAGACGTCAAAGATCCTGACGCGTTCCACAAGCTTTCGCTCGTGGCGCTGTTGGCGTGGGTAGGGCTGGGGGCCGACGGGTTGTCCTCGTCGGCATACGGTCCGGACGAGGCGTTCCGAGCGCTCGGCGAGCACACGGGCCTGGCTTTCTATTTGGCGTTGGCTACGGCGGCCACCGTCTTCATCATCAGCTACGGATACAGCCACATCATCGAGCAGTTTCCGTCGGGAGGGGGCGGATACGTCGTGGCGTCGAGGTTGCTCACCCCGCAGGTGGGCGTGGTGTCCGGCTCGGCTCTCCTGGTCGACTACGTCCTGACGATCACCATCTCGATTGCGAGTGGTGCGGATGCCATCTTCAGCTTTCTGCCGCCCTCCGCGGCGTTCTTGAAGTTGCCCGTCGCGGCCGCGGGGATCCTGCTTCTCACGGTCCTGAACATTCGGGGCGTGAAGGAATCGGTCAAAGCGCTGGTGCCCATTTTCGCGCTCTTCATCGTGAGCCACGTGGTGCTGCTCCTTGCCGCCATCGGTGGACACGTCGGAGACGTCGGGCAGGTGTCCCAAGAAGTGCGCAGCAATCTCGCTCGAACGAGCGCTGCGCTGGGCACGTTTGGAGCCCTGAAGCTTTTCGTGCACGCCTATTCGATGGGCGGCGGCACGTATACGGGCATCGAGGCGGTCTCCAACGGCGTCGGCATGATGCGCGAACCGCGCGTGCGAACGGCCAAGCGCACGATGGTCCTGATGGCGACCTCCCTTGCGCTGACCGCTGGCGGCATCGTGCTTTCTTACCTCCTGGTTCACGCCCAGCCCGAAGAGGGCAAGACGATGAACGCCGTCTTGCTCGAGCGGGTGGCGGGCCACTGGAGCCTCGGCGGGTGGCACTTCGGCAGCCAGTTCGTCATTGCGTCGCTCTTGAGCGAAGGCGCCCTTCTCTTCGTGGCGGCCCAGGCTGGGTTTCTCGACGGCCCCCGGGTCATGGCCAACATGGCGACCGACTCGTGGCTACCTCATCGTTTTGCGGCGCTCTCCGATCGGCTTTCGATGCGAAACGGCGTGATGCTCATGGCCATGGCCGCTTTCGGCGCGCTCATCTACACCTTCGGCGACGTCGATCGGCTCGTCGTCATGTATTCGATCAATGTCTTTCTGACCTTCAGCCTCTCCAATCTCGCCATGACGAGATTCTGGCTCAAGCACCGCGACGAGCATGCTTCCTGGATGAAGCCCCTCTTGGGTCACCTCGTCGCGCTCGTTCTCTGCGCGACCATTCTGGTCATCACGATCATCGAGAAGTTCGCCGAGGGCGGCTGGATCACGCTGCTCGTCACCGCCCTTCTCGTGATTCTGTGCTTCATGGTCAAGCGTCACTACAACCTCGTCGCGAGCGCGCTCGGGCGGCTCGACCATGACCTTCCGTCTCCGCCGGAGATCGAGCAGGTCCAGCTCGCGGGCGGCGCAGTGGAGGCCATGCGCGCCAATGCGGAAGCCTTTGCCGCTGGCGGGACGGGGCGCCTGCTCGAGCATCACGGCTCACGCGATCCCGATCCGAAAAAGCCCGTCGCTATTCTCCTCGTCGGGGGCTACAGCGGCCTCGGGCGACACGCACTCTTGACGTTGCTGCGCATGTTTCCGCACCACTTCGGCGGTGTCATCTTCATCAGCATCGCCGTGGTCGACTCGGAGTCGTTCAAGGGTGCCGATCAGATCGCCGCCCTCGAGCTTCGCACGCGCCAGAGTCTGCTCAAGTACGAGCGCTATGCGGAGACGCTCGAGCTCAAAGCGGCGAGCGCGTTCGCCGTCGGAACCGAAGTCGCGGTGGAGCTCGAGAAAATAGGGGCGGCGCTGACGCGTCGATACCCCGGGGCGCTCTTCGTCGCAGGTCAGCTCATTTTCGAGGAAGACACGTTCTGGAATCGGCTCTTGCACAACGAGACGGCGTTCATCGTGCAGAAGCGGCTGCAGCGACTCGGCTTCCCGATGATCGTCGTGCCCGTTCGGCTCGACCTGAAGACGGGTCGCCCGATGCCGCTGCGGCGTCGCCTGGCCGCGTAGGCCTTTCCGTAGGCTAGGCTCGCGCTCCATGCGCAGTCCGCTAAAGACGTCGGTGGTCCTCGCGATCCTGACTTGCGCGTCTGGGGTTGGCGCCGAGACCCACGCTTCGGCCCCCGCGGGGGGCGGGCTGGCAGCCCTCGATGTAAAGGTCAATCTCGCAGCGGCCGTCGTTCGGGCCAACGCCCTCGAAGTGCCGATCGGTCTCGAGGCGAGCCTTTTGCCGGACGAGGCTGACGTCGTGGTCGAGGTCGCGGCGCTCGGTGCGGGGCGCAGGCTCGTCCACGTTCGCGTGCCCGTGCGTGGCTCGGGTGCGTCGGGTCCTGCTTGGGAAGCCCTCTTGGCGCCCGGTCGCCGAGAGCCGGTTTTCAGTGGGATGACGGGCTTCTCGAAAGGTGATCCGGGCGAGCGCACGGGCACAGCCATTTGGATCGTGCCCGGCAGCGGGGCGTCTCGCGTGCTCGTGGGCGACATCCGCGAGGACCTGCGAATCTGCGGCCAGACCGTGACGCTCATTGAGCCGCGGGAGGTTGTTCCGGCGACTTTCGAGCTGACACCGGCGGCCGTTCAGCGCCTCAGCGACGCGGAGCAGGCCGCCGCCACGCCGCTTGCGGCTATCGACAAGGGCCCGAGCTTCGAAGCCCCCCTCGCCAAGCTCCTCGCGGCGCACGGCTCGAGCACGTCCGACTCGCTGGGCCTCGAGCTGACCGACGGCAACGTGCGGACTGTCTGGCGTGAGAGGCGCCCCGGAGCCGGACAAGGAGAATTTGTGGTCATGGCGGCACCGAAGCAAGTGCCGATCACACGCATCCAAGTTGCCGTGTCGGCCCCAGACTCGGCGTCCGTGGGCGCCGTTCCGAAAACGTTTTATCTCGCTACGAGCGAGCGGTCGTATCGGGTCACGTTGCCCGAGAGCGCGGCGCGCAAGCCGGGCGAAGTCTTCGAAGTCGCGTTTCCCGAGCCACTCGCGACATCGTGCGTGGCTCTCGTGCTCGACCAGGCGAGCGCCGCGGGTCACGCCCATCCCGACGTGGGAGTCGCCGAGATGGCGGCATTCAGCGAGTTCGATGGCCCGGGCGCGTCGCTCGATGCCGTGGCGGAGAAGCTTTCTGGGCCACGAAGTGCGGCAGCAGCCCAAGTGCTCGAGCGAAGCGGCCCGGGCGGCCTCGCCGCGGTGATGAAGGCGTATGGCGACCTCGACGTGCACGGCCGGGCTCTGGCCACCGACGTGGCGGCGTCGAGCGATCGGTGCGAGGACGCCGGGCGCATCTTGGCGCGGGCGCTTTGTGAGAAAGAGGGGGAGGCGCCGCGCAAGGCGCTCGAGAAGCTCGAGCGCTGTCCCGCCGCGGCGTCGGCGATGGCAGACACTCTGCGGACGGACCCCATGTCGCGAACATGCTTGGCCCCCGTGCTTGCGACCCTGTCCCCGATGGCCGCGCTCGAACCGATAGCGGACGCGCTTGGTGACGTGCCGGAAAGCGATCCATCGACGCGCGCGGCGCTCAGGTCGGCCTTTGGCCGTGCGCTAGGTCACGCAGGGCCGGGGAAGCTGCAGGCGCTCTTGTCCGATCCAAAGCGAGGCCCAGCGGTTCGATTGGAGCTGCTCCGAGCGGCCGAGGATCGCGTCATAGACGCGACTGCCTCTGGCGACGCGGCGATCGCCGAGCTCATGGAACCCGGGGCTTCGATGCGGGTGCGGTATTTGTTGCTTGGTCCGCTCGCGGTGCTTTCGCGCGCAGGCGATGCTGCAGCCACCGCTCGGTTGGTCGACGCGGCGACGCACGACGCAGACTGGCCGGTGCGGGCGCGCGCCGCGGAGCTGTCGGGCGGGCTGCCTGGCGTGCGAGACGCGCTCGTTTCCGCGGTGCGTGACCCAGAGCCGAGAGTCAGAGCGGCCGCCTTGGTCGCACTTGCTCCGGCGCCGCCGCCGGACGCCGTCGGGGCTGCCCTGGGCGTCATGGCAGAAGACGATTGGTCGTTCGTCAAGATGCAGGCCGCCAATCTCTTGGCGCACGCGCCCTCGTCAGGACAAGTCGACGACGTGCTGGGGCTCAGCCTCGGCGATCCGCGGGTGTCGGTGCGGGGGGCGGCGCTCATAGCGCTCGCTCGAAGGCGAGCCCTGAGCTGGCGCAAGGGTATCCGCGAGCGGCTCGAAGACCGAGACGAAGATGTCCACATTCGGGCTGCGGCGGCCAGCGCGCTGGGGGCGATCTGCGACGTCAGCGCGCTCGACCGATTGACGGGGCTTGCCCGCGGCCTCGCTGCAGGTCAAAGCGGCGATGATCTGCCGGTCGGGCTCGGGGCGATCGTCGGGCTCGCGGCTCTTCATCCCGCAGATCTCCAGCAGCGCTTCACTCCGCTTCTCTTGCCGAGCGTGGCGCCTGCCATCCGCGCGGCGGCCGAGCGCGCGCTCTCCGCACACGGCGCCTGCCCCTGACGCGTGCTACTGGGGGCGGCACGCATGACCGACATCACACGTATCTCTCCGCGCGAAGCGAGCGAGAAGATCGCCGACGGATGGACTTATGTCGACGTCCGTACGACCGAGGAGTTCGAGGCGGGCCATCCCGCCGGCGCGTTCAACGTCCCTATCGCCCACGCGGGCGCCGGAGGGATGGTGCCCAATGCGGATTTTCTCCCCGCGATGAAGGCGTCTTTTCCCCTCGACGGGAAGATCGTGGTCGGTTGTAAGTCGGGCGGCCGGAGCATGCGAGCGGCGCAAGCGCTCGCCGCCGGAGGGTTCACGAGCGTCGTCGATCAGCGTGCGGGTTGGGACGGTGCTCGAGGCCCGTTTGGTCAGGTGACGGAGCCTGGCTGGCTCGGCGCGGGCTTGCCCACGGAAGAAGGGCAGCCGTCGGCGCGTTCGTGGCAGGACATGAAGCTCAAGGTGAAGTGAGAGTCTTCGCTCGCTCGTAGTCTCGTGCGTCGCGCTCGATCAGGTCGAGGTCCCGCGTCGCTCGCTCGGCCTCGGCTGCGAGCTCGGCGGTGAAGATCGTCAAGCCCCATATGCCGTTTTCGCGGCGCCGAAAGGGATAGCGGGTTCCTCGGGCGGTCACGACCGTGGCGCGATCCCCCTGGATCTCGGCATGCTCGACTCCCGAGAGATCTCGTTCGAGACGCGCGAGCCAGCCTCTGCGAGCCGCAAGGCGCGCGAACACGTCAGGGCCATCGACCGAGTCGCCCTCGTCCTTCCACGCGCCGAGCACCTTTTCGCGCTCGCCCGCGGGATAGCTCGCGCGCACTTTGTCGCGGGCTCGCGCCCGCACCTCGTGCAGGGTGAACGACGCCCACTGGGCTTCCGTCTCCAGGTACGCGAAAATGTCTCGCGGGTGCTGGTCAGCCACGGCGAGCGCGATGCGAGCGTAAGCGCCTGCGGGAGTGGTGTCCGGTGGGAACGGCTTACGCCCCGCGGTCTTGGTCCCCGCTTCGACGAGGATCGCGAGGACAAGGAAGACGGCGAGGAGCGGGCTCCGGGTCACCGCGCGCCGAGCCGCTTTGGACCAGGTCCCTGCCTGCATTCTCAGCAGGGTTGCTCTACCATGCGTGGGCGCTCATGTGGCTCGAATCGCGCGTAGCCGTCGTCGTTCCCGCATGGGAAGAGGCGCCGCGAATCGGTCGCGTCCTTCGGGGCATTCCGGCCTGGGTCGACCGGATCATCGTAGTCGATGACGCGAGCGTCGACGCGACGAGCGCGGTCGCACGCGATGTCGGCGATGCTCGCGTCGAAGTGTGGCGCCATGACGCCAATCGGGGTGTCGGCGCCGCCATCACGACCGGGTATCGGCAGGCGCTCGTCGGTGCCGGCGGTCCGCGTGACGCCTTCGTCGTCATGGCCGGGGATGGTCAAATGGACCCCGAGGATCTGCCGCGGCTGGTGGCCCCGATTGCGCGCGGCGAGGCCGACTACGTCAAAGGCGATCGCTTTCGCGCTCACGACGTGAAGCGCACGATGCCGGTGACGCGGCGATGGGCCGGGATGGCGTTCTCCTGGGCGACTTCGCGCGCCATTGGAACGGCCGTCTCGGACAGCCAATGCGGCTACACCGCGCTTTCGAGGAGGGCCTGCGAAACCCTCGACCTCGAGGGTCTCTGGCCGGGGTACGGCTACCCCAACGATCTCTTGTCGCAGCTCGCACTTCGCAGCCTTCGCATCGCCGAAACACCCGTGCGCCCCGTTTACGCCGACGAAGTAAGTCGGCTCAAGGCCCGCCACGTTCCGATGGTTGCCGGGCTCGTCGTGCGGGCGTGGGTGCGACGGATGCGGAAGCCGGCCGCGTAGTCGTATCAGGCCGGGCCCAGCGCACGATCGAGGATGGTCGGGACATGAGCCAGGGCGTGTTTCAGATCGAAGAGCTCGTCGAGCTTTCGCTCTCCGAGCTTGGGTCCGACTTCTGGATCTCTGGAGAGCAGGTCACGAAAGCGCCCCTCGCCGTGCCAAGCCCGCATCGCATTGCGCTGCACGATTACGTAGGCATCTTGCCGGCCGAGGCCGGCTTCGACGAGCGCGAGCAGGACGGCCTCGCTGAAGTAGAGCTCCGCGGCGCGGTCGAGATTGCGCTTCATGCGTTCGGGATAGACCACGAGCCCGTCGACCAGGTTGGCGGTGCGATCGAGCATGAAGGCCAGAGTCGCGGTGGCGTCTGGCGCCAGCATCCGCTCGACCGACGAGTGCGAGATGTCGCGCTCGTGCCAGAGCGCAACGTCCTCCAGCGCAGGGGCGACCGCGGCTCGGACGATGCGCGCAAGACCACATAGGTTCTCGCTCAGAATCGGGTTGCGCTTGTGCGGCATCGCGCTCGACCCCTTCTGACCGGGGGTGAACGCCTCCTCGGCCTCGGTCACATCGCTGCGCTGCCAGTGTCGAACGTTGGTCGCCAGACGCTCGATACCTGCCGCTACGAGCGCTAGAGCGCTGAAGTAGGCCGCATGTCTGTCGCGGGCGACGACCTGCGTGGCCACGGTCTCCGGCTCGAGCCCGAGGGCGGCGAGCGCCCGCTTCTCGATGTTCGGCGACAGGTGAGCATAGGTACCGACTGCCCCCGAGATCTTGCCCACGGCGATCTCTGCGAGCGCGGTCTCGAGGCGCACGCGCCCGCGACGAATTTCGGCGTAGTGTCCCGCGAGCGCGAGGCCGAAAGTGATGGGTTCGGCGAAGATCCCATGGCTCCGACCGATCATGGGCGTCTCGGCGTGCTGGCGCGCTCTCCGGGCAAGAGCCGCGAGCACCTTTTCGCAGCGCGCCACGAGCGACTGAGCCGCGTCGCGTAGCAAGATCGCGAGGGAGGTGTCGAGGACGTCGCTCGAAGTCATCCCCCGGTGCAGCCAGCGTGCCTGACTGCCTCCGAGCTCCTCGACGTGGGTGAGAAATGCGATGACGTCATGCTTGGTCGTGCGCTCGATCTCGTCGATGCGCGCGGGCGAAAGGACTAACTTCTTTTCGCGCAATTCAGCGGCCGTGCCACGGGGGACAAGGCCTGCCTCTTCCATGCTCTCGCAAGCTGCGAGCTCGACCTCGAGCCACACCGCAAAGCGACGCGCGGGCGACCAGAGTTCTGCCATGTCGGCAGGCGTGTATCGGGGAATCACAGCTTGCCTGCGAAGCGTCTCGTCATGAAACTTACGCCCCTCCGTACACGGGTATTGCAGCTCCGTGGATGTCGCGCGACTCGTCGCTCAACAGAAACGCGACGACCCCGGCAGCCGACTCCAGCGAGACCCATCGCGTCGGGTCCGCGTGGGGCATCGCTGCCCGATTGGCCGGGGTATCGAGGGTGCTCGGCAATATCGCGTTGATGCGGACGCCGCGTTCGAGCACCTCGGCCGAAACCGCTTGCGCGAGGGCGACGACGGCTGCTTTCGACGCGGCGTACACGGCAGCCCCGGCGCTCGTCCATGGCTCTGTCGCGGCGCGCGACCCGACGACAACGACGCTGCCGCGCTGCTTGGCCACCATGCTCGGAAGCAGAGCGCGTAGCCCGCGGTACGCGGTTTCGACGTTGGCCGTCATCAGCGTTCTCCAGGTGTCGTCGGTTTCTTCTTCGTGAACGGGGCGCCCCCCGCGCCAGGCGCCCGCAATGAGGGCTGCCCGCGAGGGGGTGGCCCCGAGCTCGCGTTCGACGCGCGCCATACCTTCACGCCAGGTCGCTTCGTTCGCCAGATCGCCGGCCACGACGCAGGCTCCCCCGAGGGACGACGCGAGGCCGTCGAGGCGCGCACTGGCCGCTTTCGAGTCGAAGAGAGCCACCTTGTGCCCGCGCTGCGAAAGCGTGAGCGCGACCTGGGCACCAAGGGCCCCGGCCGCCCCAGTAACGAGGGCCCCGTCCGGCATTGCAGGGCCATTAGCTCAAGCGGCCAGGCTTCGCACCTCTAGATCTCGAGCGTCAAGCCCTCGTGCGCGGCGACGACGTCCGGGAAGAGAGCCTTGGCTCGCCGCTCCTTTTCGCGAACGGCCGCGTCAGCCTGGATAGGATCGTGGTGAAAGAGAACGAGCTTGCCCACCTTTGCGAGCTTGGCAAGCTTTGCTCCTTCTTCGAACGTGCTGTGCCCCCAGCCCTTTTTCGGGGCGCCGGTGCCCGCGCTCCCCGCGTACTCTTCGGGGGTGTACTGCGAGTCGTAGACGAGCACGTTCGCGTCGCGTGCGAGCGCGGCCAGGTTGTCGTCGATCCGCCCCTGGTAGTGCTCGGTGTCGGTGGCATAGACGAACGACTTTTTCCCGTGCTGGACGCGAAAGGCGTAGACGCCTTGCGGATGATTCCCTGCGGCGTTGGTTACGCACGCCGTGCCGCCGCAGCCGTCGTCGATGTCGACCGACTCGCCCTCGCGAAGGTCGCGAAACGACATCTTCGCGCCCATCGCCGACAGATGAACGGGAAAGTTGGGGTTCTCCATCTGCCCCGCCAACGTCTCTTCGAGGGTGCGCGAGACGTTGTTGCCACCGTACAAGTGGAACATGTTGCCCGCGACGAAGGCGGGCTCGAAAAAAGGAAAGCCCTGGATGTGATCCCAATGCACGTGGCTGAAGAACATGTGAGCCGTCAGCGGCATTTCGGCGAGCAGCTTCTTGCCCAGCAGACGCAGCCCCGTGCCCCCGTCGAAAATGATGATGGCCCTGCCAGCCCGCAGCTCGACGCAGCTTGTATTTCCCCCGATTTGAGCGGTGCTCGGCCCAGGCGAGGGGATGCTTCCGCGAACTCCCCAAAAGGTCACTTGCATCGGTCCCCGTATCGCCTCGCGTTTGGCTGCGGTTCTCGGGCGCGAGCGTACCTCGGCTGCGGCAAGAAGGGTATTCCTTGTCCATGACCTGGACGCTCAGGCTGCGGTGCCAGCGCCGGGTCCTGCGGTCGGTATTGGCACTTCTTGTCCTGGCGGGGTGCTCAGCTACGCCGTCCTCGGTCCCCTTTGGGGTGGACGCGGGCCCCGCTGCCGACGCCTCTGCGCTCCTCCAGGCCATCGCCGTCGCCGCGGACGTCAGGCGCGCCGCGGATATTCCCATCGACGCGCGGCGGAGCCGGGAGCCGGTCGTCCGACGCGCTCGAGCGCGGGCCCTGGCGCGCATCCTGGACGACGATGCCGATCCGCTGCTCAGGGCACTCGAAGACGACGATGACGAGGTCGTCGCCTGGGCCGCCTACGGTTTGGGCGAATCGTGCAAGGGCCACGAACAAGGAGCGAGCGCGCTCGCGGCTCGCCTGGAGACACTCGGCGACGGCGCCGCGCGCAAGAGCCCCCCCGTGCTCTTGCGCGCGATCGGCCGGTGCGCCACGGTCCTCTCCGAGTCGGCGCTGCGCCCTTGGCTGCGCGCGGGTCCGCCGGTAGACGAGGCCGCCTCGTTTGCCCTGGGAGAGGTTGCGGCGCGTCGCGGAGCGCTCTCCACCGAGACGGTGGTCGCGCTCCTCGACGCCGCTACGGGCTCGACGCCTCTTGCCGCGGCACTCTATCCATTTGCTCGTTCCGAGCTCCCCCTCCAGCCTGCGCAGATCTCGAGGCTCAAAGCGGCAGCTCGGGCCGAGCTTGGTCGGCCAGGGCCCCTTCGCCTTCTTGCCGTGCGCGTTCTCGGGCGCGTCTCGGATTTCACGTCCTCGCAGGACCTGGCGATTTTGCTCGAGTCAGGCGACGCACTTGGGTCCGAGCGCATCGAGGCGGCTCACGCTCTCGGCCGCCTGAAAGACACCGGTCAGGCCGCCCTCGCCGAGGCCGTCGGTTTGCTTGGGCATCCTCGCCCCGACGAGCTCGCGAGCACGGGTCGGGTCAACCTCCTATTGTCCATACTCGAATCCCTTTCGACCCGCGGGGTCGTGCTGGCAGCGGTCCCCCTCTGGGGTCTGGCGCGTCTCGAGCCTGAGCCTGGCGGAGGGCTCCCCGCTGTTCGTCGGATCTCGAGGCTTCGGTGCGCCGCGGCGAGCAAGCTTGCGCGGGGCGCGTGGGACTCGGAGGTCCTCCAGCGCTGCGACTTGGGAGACGGGGAGGCCGGTGAGCGCGCGCGCCTCGACGCGCTCGCGATGGAGGACGTACCGTTCGGCAGGGTGCGCCGGGAGGCGTTGTCGGGTCTTGCTCGTAGCGGTCACCCACGAGTTCGCGAAGCGGCGCTCGATCTGGTGGCTCGGCACCCGGAGATGGCCGATGCCGGACGGCTGCTTCTCGCGCAGGCCCTCTCGTCGAACGAACCAGGGGTCGTCGCCAAGGCTGCTGGCCTCGTTCAGGCACACGCGGACCGAGTCTTCGTGCTCTCGGCGCCGGAGCGACGCGCTGCCTTGGATCCCCGCGCCCCGGCGCCCGTGGGGCCACCCGCTCGAGAGCTCGACGGCGGCGTCGCGGCGGCCTTGCGCGAGGCGCTCGCCCACCCGTGGCCTCCGGACATGCTCGAGACACGGGGCGCTCTGGTCGAAGCAGCCCTGGCGACGGCGGTGTCCGGGGGACGCAGCTACGCGGAGGCGGCATGCAGAGACGACAACGCGACGCTTCGCGCGCGCGCCGCCAAGGCACTGTCATCGACGGGGGAGCTTGCGACGCTCTGTCCGCCACCGCACGATAGCGGGCCGCCAGCCCGCGAGATCGGCAGCGAGCTGACGGCTCCTGTTCGGATCGCGCTCGATACGGAGGCAGGGCCGCTCGCGCTCGTGCTCGACCCGGTGGGCGCTCCGATCGCCGTCACGCGCCTGACGGCGCTCGCCCGGGCGGGTTTCTACACCGGCACTTCGTTTCATCGTGTTGTCCCCGGCTACCTCGCGCAATTCGGCGACCCGCGCGGCGACGGATACGGGGGCTCGGGTGAGCTACTGCGTTGCGAGACCTCGCCCATCCCCTTTGCACGCGGCGACGTCGGGGTGGCGCTCGCCGGGCGCGACACTGGTTCGAGTCAGGTTTTCGTCACTCTGGCGCGTTACCCCAGTCTGGACGGCGAGTACGCATGGGTGGGCCACGCCGAGGGCGATTGGGACGCGGTCGTCGAAGGGGATCTCATACGAGCGGTACGCGTCGAGCCGCCGTGAAGCGTGTCGTGGTCGCCCCGCCGGTCATGCGCAGGCACCAAAGTGATACGCTTCGACCCCCGCGAATGCTCCTGGCCATCGACGTCGGCAACACGAACATCGTCTACGGTCTGTTCGATGGCGCAACCCTCGTTCACACCTTTCGTGTCGAGAGTGTTCGAGGTCGCACCGCGGACGAGTACATCATCGCGCTTCGCTCACTTCTCGCGATGCACGCGATTGATCCAGCCGCGGTCGACTCGGCCATCCTGGCGTGCGTCGTTCCGTCGCTCACAGAACCGATGATTCGGCTCGTGCGAGGTGCATTCGGCCGCGAGACCACCGTCGTGGGCCCCGGCGTTCGAACCGGCATGGCCATTCTGATCGATAACCCGCGCGAGGTCGGAGCCGATCGCATTGCCGACGCAGTGGCGGGCTACGAAAGGGCAAAGGGTGGTGTCATCGTCGTCGACTTCGGGACGTCGACCAACTTCGACGTCGTTACGCCCAGCGGCGAATACCTCGGGGGCGTCCTGGCACCCGGCCTGCAAATAAGCGCGGACGCGCTTTTCGCGCGCGCGGCAAAGCTCCCTCGCGTCGAAATCGCCAAGCCGCCGAAGGTCGTCGGACGAAACACCGTCCACGCGATGCAATCGGGCATCGTCTACGGCTACGTGGGGCTCGTCGACGGCCTTGTCGAGCGCATACTCGCCGAGCTTGGTTTCCCCTGCGCCGTAATCGCGACGGGCGGGCTCGCCCCTCTCATTGCCCCTCTCTCGAGCCGGATCACCGAGGTCGACGAGCAGCTGACCCTCGTCGGCTTGCGCATCCTCCACGAGAGAAACCGTGCCTAGAGAGCCGCCCTAGACTTTGGCCTGCGCCGCCGCCGCGAGCTGCTGCTGTTGCTGGGCGAGAAGCTGCGAGACGGCGCGCGAGCGTTCGATGGCAAACTGTTTGACCTCGCGCACCTGACTGGTCGCAAGCTTGTTCAACAGCGCCGTGATCTTCGGCAGGTCTCGAAGGTGCATGAGAGCTTCGAAGTAGTTGTGGGCGACGCGGACGTCGCGCGCCATGAGCGCCTCGTTGGGCGCCAGGAGCTTGACCACTTCTTCGACTTTGCCCGCTTGCCCGTAGAGGGCCGATAGACACACGAGCGCGAGTGCGTCCCCGGGCGCCCGCTCGACCGCCTTCTTCGCGAAGCCGATCGCGCGCTCGCGTGCGTTCTCGTCCTTGCCGTCGGATGCAAAGAAGCCCTGGAGAGCCACGTACGGAGCAGCCGTTTTGGCGTTCACGGGCGCGTTTCCGACCTCCTCGATCTGGCGCACCATTTCGTCCTCGCCGGCGACGTCACGAATCGCGCCCGCGAGGTAGGCCCAAGCGTCGACCGACGCGTTGTCGATCTGGATCGCCCGCTCGGCATTCTCGCGCTCGCCCTTGCGGTCGCCCTTTTCTTTCATCACCCGTGCGAGCTGAAGGCTCGGAAACGGTGAGTCCTTGAGAAGGTTCTGCGCGCCGCGCAGCGTCGCCTCGGCCTTGTCGAGCTTCTTCTGGGCCAGCTGCGCCACTCCGAGGCCCAACCAGTCTTCACCGTCGCCTCCGAGCGCGACGATTCTCGACAGAACCTTCTCGGCCTTCTCGGCCCGTCCGTACTTCATCAGCTCTTGGGCAAAGACGCGCCCTCGCCCCAAGTCGCCCGGCCCGTCGGTCCAGTGCTTCTCGAGGCCGCCCAAGAGATCCTCCAGGCCGATGGCGATGGGACGCCCTTGGTCGTCTTGGACCTGCACCGCAGGGCCGTTGAATCCCAAGAGCTTCCAGACCTCCTCCATCGTGAGCGCCACGGGGCCTTCCACGATCTTCTTCTCGATGGGCGTGCCGTTCGGGTTGAGGGGCAAAAGAACGAGCGCGTTGCCAGGAACTCCATTTGGAAAGGCCGACACCGGAGCGACGATGGCGGCGCCCCCCTTGAGCTGAATGGCGGCGCCGCCGCCCCCCGGGGGCAGGGCTGAGCCGCTTGGAAGGTTCGACATGGTGGGCGCGGTTCGTAGCACGGAATCGACGTTCGAGCGCCGCCCCGCGGCGCGCGGGCGAGGTCGCGACCCGATCAAATCTGGTTGCGCACGGAGACGACCTCCGGCAGGGTGTGCCGCGAGAGTGATCCGATGAGAAAAAGCCATCGTTTTATGCCTGCTGCGAGTGTCCTTGTCGCATGTGCGGCGTTCTTGCTCGCAACGTTCGCCGCCCATCCCGCCCATGCGGACGACACGATCAAGCACCCCGGTGACCACCCAGCGTACGACGTCGAGATTGAGCCGCATGCGCTACTAGCCTGGGACGGCGTCTACGCGGGCGCCGGGTTTGGGCTCGGTGCGCGCTTCGGCATTCCCATCGTGTCAAACGGGTTCGTGCCGACGATCAACAACAGCGTGGCCATCTCGTTCGGGGTCGATTGGACCCACTACGACTGCTACTTCGCAGGCAACTGTTCGGCGGACTACTTCACCTTCCCAGTCGTGCTTCAGTGGAACTTCTACGTTTCCCAACACTGGAGCGTTTTTGGCGAGCCCGGGCTCTTTATCTACCATGGCTTCGTCGACTGCCCGCTCGGCGACGAGTGCTTGGGGCTCCCTCAGGAGACTGGCGTGCTTCCGGCCTTCTTCGTGGGCGGTCGCTATCACTTCAGTGACACCGTGGCCCTTACCATGCGCGTTGGCTTTCCTTCGTTTTCGATAGGGGTCTCCTTCTTCCCCTAGCCAACCCCCGGAGAGAGTTGACAGAAAGATCGAGAAGATCAGGAAGGTTGACGGGGTGGGAGTGAGAGGCGTCGAACCTCGAGCAGGCCCGGCCCGAGCGCCTAATGAACCTCGATGAGCGCACCAATCACTGCCTCGGACCCATCGTCGTACTTCCTGATCTTCAGATCTTTTTGTTTCCACCTCTTCCCCCTCGACCGCCCCCCTGATGCGTCCAAGGGGCTTGTCGCCCCGTCCTCATCCATGGAATCGATGTACAAGGCCCGGAGCCGAAATGCGCGGCCGAGCTCAGGCGATGGCGCGAAGCGCGAGCACGTCTTAGAGTTGTTCTCTGATGACGGTCGCGATTTATCTCATCGCCATCCTTGGCCTAGCCGTGCTGATGGTCGTCCACGAGGGCGGTCACTATGTCGCCGCGCGCGGGTTCGGCATGCGCGTCATGCGTTTCAGCATTGGCTTTGGGCCCACCATCTGGAGACACAAGCCCAAAGACAGCCCGACGGTGTACCAGGTCGCGCTGATCCCGTTTCTTGCGTACGTCCAGATCGCGGGGATGAACCCGTATGAGGAGATCGACCCGAAGGACAAGGCGAGCTACGCCAACGCTTCGGTTCTCGCGCGCATCGTCACGATCGCGGCCGGTCCGCTCACCAATTATTTCTTCGCTTCTGTGCTCATCTTCTTCGGGCTGCTCATCGGCGGCCGCGAGCTCGCCGACGAGACGAGCATGCGCGTCGCGGTGGAGCCCGGGCCGGCGCAGGCGGCCGGCATGCAGACAGGCGATCACGTTCTTGCGGTGAACGGTGAAGCCGTTGGCGACTGGATTCGTCTCAAGAAAGCCGTGAGCTCGCATCCCGGCGAGCCCGTCGACATCGCGGTCGCGCGCGGCAGCGAGACGCTTCACCTGATTGTCACCCCCCGGCCCGTCGGCGACAAGGACGCTGGCCTCATTCGGGTAACGCCGCCGCGTCAGGTCGTCGCGGTCGGCCTTGGCGATGCTGCGAAGATCAGCGTCATCGCGCCGCCGATGTTCGTCTACGAAAACGCTGTCGCGATCGGTCGGGTGATTTCCGGCAAAGAGAAGCTTCAGGTCAACGGGCCGGTGGGGATCGTCAAAGAGACCGCCAAGCAGGCCAAGATCGGAACCGGCGTCCTGCTCCAATTCCTGGGGATGCTGAGCGCCTATCTCGGCGCGTTCAACTTGCTCCCATTCCCAGCGCTCGATGGCGGTCGCCTCATCTTTCTCGTGGCCGAAGCCGTCTCGCGCCGAAAGGCAGACGCGAAGATCGAAGCGCGCGTGCACGCGGTGGGTCTCCTCATGTTGCTGACGCTCATTGCCTTCGTGACCTACGCCGACGTCATCGCCAAGTAGCGCGGGCGGGCGCCCATCCCGGGTGCAGCTCGCGTAAGTCTCGAGGCAGCCCTACTCGAGGCAGCCCTATTTGGACGAGGCCTTCAGCTTCGCGGTCATCTCGACACCTAGCTCGGCGGCTCGCTTGGACGCGACTTCTACGGCGTCGATGAGCGTTTTCCGAAGGGCGCCGCTTTCGAGGGTGTGGAGGCCTGCGATGGCGGTCCCTCCCGGGCTGGTGACCATGTCCTTCAGTCGGCCCGGGTGCTCTCCCGTCTCGAGCAGGAGCTGGGCCGAGCCGAAGACGGTCTGAGCCGCGAGCAGCAGGGCCGTGTCCCGATGAAGGCCGACCTTGACTCCACCGTCGGCCAACGCCTCGATGATGAGCATGACGTAGGCGGGGCCGCTCCCGCTCAGACCGGTGACCGCGTCGAGCAGCCCTTCATCGAGCACGACGACGCGGCCGACGGCTTCGAAGAGCTCGCGCGCGACCCGGAGATCGTCCGCATGAGCGTGCGTCCCCCCCGCGATGGCCGTCGCCCCCGCTTGCACCATGGCTGGCGTATTCGGCATCGCCCGGACTACCCGCGCCTTTTCCGTGAGCCGCCCCTCGAGGCCCTCGAGCGTAACGCCTGCCGCCAGCGACACCACGAGCTGGTCGAGATGGACGTCTCTGCCGATCTCCGTCAAGACCCTGTCGATGACTTGAGGTTTGACCGCGAGCACGAGCACGTCGGATTCGCGCACCAGCTCATGGTTGTCGGAAGTCGTCCGAACGCCGTGCTGGGTCCGCAGCCGCTCGAGTCGATCGAGCTTGACGTCGCTCGCCAAGATCCGGCCCGGAGCAAACCCTCCGTGGAGGAGCCCTTTGATGAGCGCTCCGCTCATGTTGCCCGCCCCCAGAAACCCCAAACGCTTCGTTTTCATGTCGAGCTCCTCGCTAACCCGTGCGAGCATATCGGACGGCGGCCGGTCGATCCGGTGTTATCAAGGCCCCTTGACGCGCGCACGTGAGCTCGGTCTTGTCACCACGCTTCGCCTTTCGCAGCGCGTCGCTCGCGGGCTTGCCGTCCACGATGCATTCAAGTCGGCGGCCGCGGTCGCCTTTTGGCTGTTTCTCAGCCTCGTGCCGCTCTTCGTGTTTCTCGGCTTTCTCGTGGGGCAGGTCGCTCGGCGGCGCGGAGTGGATGCCCTTCTGGGGCCCGTTCTCGACGTCATCCCCGCGGCGTCCGAAGGTCTTGTCCGAGACGAGATAAGGCGACTGGCGGGGCGAAGCGCGGCGCCGCTCGCGCCGGTGAGCGTCGCCAGCTATTTGTGGACCGCGTCGTCCGGTCTGCACAATCTCATGGACCTCTTCGAGGCGATGGTCCGCGCAGCGAGGCGCGCCTACTGGAAACAGCGAGCCCTCGCGCTCGCGTGGGTAATCGCAGGCCTGCTCGCCGCGTGCGTTCTGGCGCTTTCGCTCGTTCGCTTCGACTCGGCCTTTCGCGTTCGCGATAGGAGCCTGCACACGACGGCGCCAGCGAGCTCCAGCGCGTGGACGCCTGGCGCGACGGCGAGCGCGCGCGGTGAGCCCGGGCACGCGCTGCCGCGTGCGCGAGGCTCGCCCCTTGCCACGGGCCCCGAGCCGCCGAAGGCGAGCCCGCTTACGGGGTTGGCCACGCCTCTCGGGCAGGCGTTCGCCGCGAGCGCCATGCTCCTCGTGGGCAGCTTGTTTCTCGCGGGGTTCTATCGCTTTGCGGTGGCTCGGCCCCGGCGTGTGCGCCGCCGCGTCTGGCCGGGAACGATTGCTGCCGTGGGATGCTGGCTGCTCGTTTCTTGGGGATTTGGCGCCTACGCGGCATCCATGGGCGAATATGCGCTTTTCTACGGGAGCCTCGCCGCAGTGGCGGTGCTTCTGGTGTGGCTCTACTTGACGAGCCTTTCGCTCATCGTCGGCGCCGAGGTCAACGCCTTGCTCGAGGAGAGCGGCGCCGAGGTGCCGTCGAAAGGCAGACGCGCAATATCCCCGGTGTAGATTGCGCTTGGCATGACCTCGCACTCGGCCCAGCAGCCGGGGCACGCGTCGACCCATCGCCGCGAATCTTCTGCAGGGCCGCCGCTCCCCCAAACCTCCTCGAACGAGCTCGTCAGAAGGCTGCCGACGGTTTCCGTGTTGAACTGACAGACCGGTACCCGGCCGTCGGGTAGCAAGCGGATGTGGCTTCTGAGAGCGACGCAACGAGGCTTGGGCGCGGGGTCGCGATCGTTGTTCAAGCGCGAGAGCAGTCCCTTGAGGTAGTAGCGTTTGCCGATCCGCGTCGCGCGGCTCCGGATCTTCGAGACGCGCGCGAGCTCGTCTTCGACGAAGCCGACGACGTTGGCGCTTCGGAGCTTCGGGTGCAGGGGATATCCCTGGGGCACGATCAAATGCTCGGCCTTCTTGCCACGGAGCTTCAGCCCATACATCGAGGAATCCGCGTACGCGAGGACGGACTGAACATCGACGCCCAGCGCCTCGACTCGCGCGCGCAGCTCCGCGTGGTCGGCGACCGATTGAGCCGAGATGACGGTGTGATTGACGGCCACGTCGATCCCGCGCTCGCGTCGCACCTCGGTGAGCCTGCGCACGGTCTCGAGCGCGGTGTCGAACGTCGCGTCTTCGCCGCGGCTCTCGTCATGCTCGGTCGCCAAGCCGTCGAGCGAAATGAGGAATCGCAGCCTCTTGGGGCGAGAGAACGAACGGGCAAAAGCGGCGATGAGGTCGGGACGCGACCCGTTGCTCGTGATGTGCAGCACCGAGGGCTGCGAGCGCTCCATGACGGTTTCGGCGATGTCTCCGAGGTCAGCACGCAAGAAAGGCTCGCCCCCCGTGAGCCGCACGACGTCCAGCCGCCCGATCTTTCCAAACACGGTCCGCACTTCGGGGAGCGTCAGCTCGGGGCCGGGCTTCAGGCGCCAGGAGTCGCACATTCCGCACCGCGCGTTGCATCGGTACGAGACGAGGTAAGTGCACCACGAGGGTCTCGGCACCGCCCCCGTGCGATTTTTGGCGATCGAAACCGCGAGCGGTAGAAGTCTCACCAGGCAAGCTCCCAAGACCTTGACCGTTTCGAGCGATGCCCCTGCGCGAGCTCGCTCGCGAAGCTCTCGATGGCTGCGAGAGCTTCGGCGCGGCCGTCTTGAACGAGCCCGCGCGATCCTGTTTCATAGTGAGGAGCTTCGCGCAAGAACCGTTGAATCACGCCCGCGGAGATGTCCTCGTGACGCGTCTGCTCGCCGATCCCCAGACGCGATACTGCCGCCGCATTGAGGCGCTGCTCGACGCACCTTTCGGGATGAACGAGCATCGGCTTGCCGAAGTGTAGCGCTTCGCCGACCAGCTGATTGCCGGCCGTGCTTAGCACGGCGCGGCATCGGGCGAGATCTTCGAGAAACGAGGTGTTGCAAGGGCGGCGATACGTCACGTTTCCGTCGGTACCGGTCAGCGACGTCCCGTAAACGAGGGCGGGCAGGCCAGCCCCCTGCAAAGCTGCTTCGACGTGCGGCGTGTACTGGTGCTCGCCCTTGTTGAAGTAGGCGAGCAAGTAGTCGCCGCGGACAGCCCGAGTCTTGAACACGTCGTCGCGCAGCAGCGTGCCTACGCAGCGTGCAGCCGGGAACGTCGCGGGAGCTTTATAGAAGCTCGAGACGATGACCCGATCGGGTCGGCCCGTGAGCGCGCGGTAGATGGCGATGTCGCGGAGGCACCGCATGCGATCCCCCCACGGCATCGGCGGCTTGCAGTAGGCCAGAATGCCAAAGTGATCGAAGCTGATTCGGGGAATGCCGAGCCGCGCCGCGACTTGATGGGTCCACGGCTCGACGTCGCAAATTGCGAGGTCGGGCCGGAACTCGCGCAGAGCGGACAGGACCTTGCGATGCGTCTCGCCCCGCGAGAGCAAGTCCCATATTCGCTCGGCGTTTTCGTGCAGCGTCTCGGGTGTCGCGACCCTGCCGCTCTTCCGGTACACGTACGTGAGCGTCGGAATCTCGGTCACTGGGCCAATGGGCGCAAGCGCCTGATAGGCGTCTCCCCCGGCCAGAACGAGCACTTCGTGGCGCTGTCTGAGCTCCGGCAGCACGCCGAGCGCTCGCGTCGCGTGGCCTCGACCGTAGCCGTGAATGCCGTAGACGATTCGCATGGGTACGTTCCCTCGGCGGCAACCGGACGCGCACCATAACACCGGAGCCCTGGGGCCGGAGCGTTCCGAATGCGTGACGGTTTTGGGTCTCCCACCCGCCCCAGAACCGGGCGCTACGGGACGGCGACTTCTCGAGCGTCGCGGGCCAGCCCGTCGCGAACGAGGGCCACCCGCATCCTCTGGGCGCCCGGGAGAGAGATTCGCATTCGAACGGTCGTGTCTCCCGCGCGGGCCGGCAGGACGACGTTGGCTCGATTCCAAGTGGACGACATGTCCGGTGACGCCAGCGAGGCTCGCCACGGCCAGCTCGTCGTGCCGGCCGGGACGGGCTCGGCCGCGAGGCGCCAAGCCCCGGGTAGGTCCTTGTAACGGTGCGGTTTCGCGTCCGTCCGAGGTGCAAGCGAAAGAAACGTCGAATCTTTCGCATAGCTCGGCCCCGTTTGATCGACAATCGGCGTTTGAGTAGGCGTGTGGGCCGGTACGTGGACCACGGCTTCGATGAGCACGTCGCTGCCGGCGGCGGTGGCTCGCGTCTCGACCAACGTCGGTTCCTCGGTGGGGGATACCACGTGACCGCCGGGGTCCAACCAGAGCGCTGCCTTGCCACAAGGCGTGCGCGCTTCGTCGTTCGACAAGGTCGCGCACGCTCCGCAATCGCATCCATCGCAGACGGGCAACTCGGTGTCGCCCACGAGGCCGCGATCGAGTCGGAGCCATTGCTCGAGCGTGATCTCGTCGGGGCTACCAGGGTCACTGGCCAGCCAGGCCTCGTGGTAGCGCGCGGCGGGCTCGGCGCCGATGAATCGCAGGTGCCAAGGCTCGCTCTTGTATCCCGTCTTCGGATTGATGAGCGCGCTCGCGTTGGGCCCTGCCGCGCAAGACAGATCGGCTCGTCGATCGTCGGGATGAACGGGATACGAAACGACGAACCCGAAGCGCCACGCGTTCTCCGATAGCCACGCGCCGCCACGTGAGCACCCAAAGCCGCTTCGGAAGACGCCCGCGCCCGTGCGCGCTCCCTGGTCGGCCCATTCCTTGGTGAAAAGGTCGAGCGTGGTGCCGAGCTGGTGCTGACTGTGACCCGGCAGCGCGCTTTGCTCGGAGGCCTCGCAAAACCCTCCGTGCGCCTGGTGTGCCCAGCTGGCGAACACCCAGCATTGGGTGGCGAAGCCGCGAAAGGCCGACTGCACGTGTCCCTCGAGGCTCTCGGCGCGCATCTCGTCGAGCATCTTTCTCAGACCGAGGGCCGCTTCGCCCCGCAAGCACTCTCTCGCTCCGCCGCACTCGCCGGGCGTGCGAGGCGATCCGTCGCGCAGGTCGACCAAGTCCGACGGAGCGTAGTCCGGCGGCAGCGCCCCGGTGGGAGACCGGTTCACCAGAGCCAACCAATCGTCCCCGTCGACGAAGGCCACGCGTGTGTCGGCTGCCGACATGAAGGAGTGAAACGGGCCGCCGCGCTGCACGACAGGGCACGTGTAGCGTGCGATCGGGATTGGGGGTCCGAAAGACGCTTGGGCGGCCGTCAGAGTTTCAGCGGGAGTCGATGCCGCACCGGTTGTAGCGGCCGGAGTCGCGGAGGCGGCCGTTGCTGCATCAGGGGACGCCGTCGCCGCGCTAGCGGCCATCGGCGCGCTCACCGCGGCCTCCCGCGAAGTGTCCGCGGGCTGCGTTCGGGCATGCGAGCAGCCTCCTAGTGCCAGTAGCGATCCAAGAAGGACACTTCTCACCATTGAACCTGATAACGAGCGGGGTCGTTGCCCCGCACGCGGACAATCGCCCGGCGATCGCTCAAATGCACCACGGCATGGCTGGCCGCGGCTCTTCCGGGGGCGTCGTCGTCCACGTTCTCGATCAGGCTCTGCACCGTAACGTATGGAATGCCGGCGATCACGTCGAAATGGTTCCAGTGCAAGTGCCCATTTATCACCAAGCGCACACGTCCCGACTGCTCGAAAATACCTCGCAACTCCCTCCGCTCCCTTACGAGCGCAAGATGCGAGCGCCCCGGCCACCACCTCGAGTCGTCGAGCGACTGTTCGCTCGCCGAATGATGCATCAGCACGACGGTGGGGTGGCTCGCCGCCGCGAGGTCTGCGCGGAGCCATTCGAGCTGCGGCTCGGGAATGCGAACGTCGACGCCTTGTTTCTCGAGGGTGTGCAGAACCACGAGGTGCCAACCTTGCACGTCGAGCGAATAGTAGAGAGGGCCGGTTCGGTCCCAGAACCGATTCAGGTCGTCCCGATTGAGGTAGATGAGGTCGTGGTTGCCGGCGACGTTCACCAAGGGGGCCTTGGCTTGTCGCAAGATCGCCTGACAAGCCCCATAGCGCTGGAGATCGGCGGCCCGTGATTCGTCCTCGATGTCGTCACCGAGGTTGACCACGAGGTCGGGGGCTGTCTCCTCGTTCATCCGCCGAACGAAGTCGCGCGCGAGCTCCGGTGCCAGGTGCGTCATCTTGCGCAGCTTGCCGCTATATCGAACCTCGGGGCCGAAGTGCAGGTCGGTCACGACTGCGAGCACGAGCTCATGGGGCATGGACCAAGGGTGCACAAATTGCTCTCCGAGTGGTAGTCGTCTATCGCATGCGGGCCATCGTGATGGGCGCCGGTCGCGGCAGCCGCCTCGGACGTGAAACCGACGTCGTTCCGAAGGCGCTGGTCTCGGTCATGGGCCGGCCCATGCTCGACTGGATCTTGGAGGCTCTCGGCGCGGCGGGCTTTGCGCGCCAGGACGTGGTCTTCATTGGAGGCTACCGCGCCGACGTCGTTCGAGCGCGGTATCCGGAGCTCACGTTCGTCATGAACCGCGAGTGGGAGAGAAATAACGTCCTCGCGTCGCTGCTTTGCGCACGAGAGTGGCTGGCCGGTGGCTTCGTGTCGACCTACGCCGACATCGTCTACCGGGGCTCGACCGTGAAGAAGCTCGTGGACTCTGGCCACGCCGCGGTTCTGGGGTGCGACACCGATTGGCGACGCCGGTATGTCGACCGGTCGCTTCATCCGGAGAGCGATGGCGAGAAGATGCGCGCGCAGGGAGAGCGTGTCATCGAGGTCTCTCGACGCATCGCTCCAGAGAGCGCGAGCGGTGAGTTCATCGGAGTCGCGAAGTTCTCGTCCGAGGGCGCTGCGGACCTCGTGGCGGCCTACGATCGAGCCCGCGCGACGCTTGCCGGCTCGGAGCAAGCGTGGCGCGAGGGACGACCTTTCGAACGGGCGTATCTCATCGATCTGCTCCAGACGATGATCGAGAGCGGATCGTCGTTTCACCGAGTCGACACCCACGGCGGCTACATGGAAATCGATACGGGGGAGGACCTCGCGTGCGCCGAAAAATGGTGGCGCGAGTCGGCTCCAGGCTGAGCATGACGGAAACGGAGCTCCGGCTCGACGGGGTCACCAAACGCTTTGCCCAGGACGATGCCCGCGCTCGAGAGCGCGAGCCAGCCCGGCCCCGCAGCTCGGCGCTCGAAGATCTCACGCTGTCGGTCGAACGCGGAGAAATCCTGGTTGTCGTGGGTCCGAGTGGGTGCGGAAAGTCGACGGCGCTCAGGATTGTCGCGGGCCTGGAGACACCCGACGCGGGGACCGTCTCGATCGGGGGGCGCGTGATGAATGACGTGCCCCCTCAAGAGCGCGACGTCGCCATGGTGTTTCAAGGATACGCCCTGTACCCGCAGATGACGGCACACCAGATCCTCGAATTTCCCCTCAAGATGCGGGGGATGCCGGCCGCCGAGCGCGGGCGCGTCGTCAAGCAGACGGCGGCGCTGCTGCGCATCGAGGGACTGCTCGACCGGCGTCCATCCGAGATGTCGGGCGGCGAGCGTCAGCGTGTCGCGATGGGTCGGGCGATCGTGCGAAAGCCGCGGCTCTTTCTCTTCGACGAACCACTCTCCAACCTCGATGCCTCGCTACGCTCCGACATCCGACTCGAGATCGGCGAGCTTGTCCGCAGGCTGGGCGTCACCGCGCTCTACGTGACCCACGATCACGTCGAAGCGATGACGCTCGCCGATCGCATCGCGGTCTTGCGCGCGGGCAGGCTTCTGCAACTCGGAACGCCCCGCGAGGTCTACGAGCGCCCTGCCAACTCCTTTGTCGCGACGTTTCTCGGAGCGCCGCGCATGAACATTCTGCCAGCCGCTCCGGAGCTCGAGGGTTCCTTCATACGGGCCGGCCCTTTTCGCGTACCGCGTCCGAGCGGCCCTCTTCCTCGCCGTATCGAGGTCGGCATACGGCCGGAGGATATCCAGTTGGGAAACGTGGGCGCGCCAGGAGTGATTGTCGCGCTCGAGCCCCTCGGGGCCGAGACCCACATCGTCGTGAAGGTCGAGGAGCACGCGCTTCGCGCCGTCGCTCGTGGCTTCGACGCGCGTCGGCGTGGCGACAGCGTGGGCGTGTCTCTCGATTCGGCTCGCGTCGTGCTCTTCGACGCCGACGGAGATGGCGCTCGTGTCGGGTGAGCTCTACGCCTATTCCCAGGCGTCGCCGAGGGGCACGTGGTCGATGAGGACCTGTCGCACGACGCAGATGCGGGCCCAGTTGAACCAGTACTTATCCATGGCCGCGTCACTCGGTATGAACCGCTTGCGGCCTTCGTCGAGGAGGTAAATTCGCGCGGAGGCGTCGCCGCGGACCAGCAGGCTCCCGCTCGTGAGCGGCGGCCGCTCCGCCAGGCGTTCGAGATCGGATGTGTCGACGATCCCGCGCCAGTCGCGAAAGAGGCGATCGTAGGTCGCGTGACTGGCGACGCGCCGACGGTATCCTGCCGGGTCGATGAGGTAGACGTGCGGCTGGCCGGGGATCACGAGTCGGCAGCCCGCGCGCTCGGGATCCGGCTCCGGTCCCCTCACCGCGCGAATTCCGGAGCCCGCTTTGGGTGAGCCCTCGACTGCGCTCGCCATCCCCAAGGTCTCCGGATCGCGTTCGGGCAAGGGCATGTCCGCGAGTCTCGTGATAATGGGGCAAACGCTAAGCTCGCTTTGGGGGCGCTGCCATAATCATTTCTTCGGTGCCGCTCTGCCGCCGTCCGCCCGCGCCGCTGGCTCCGCTCGCTTCTTTGGCACTCTCGCCTGCGTTCGCCGAAGAGCCTCGCGCCTCGAAACAGCCGAACGCCACTGCGCTTCGGATGAGCGCGAAACGACCTGTCACTCGCTGGACCGCGAAGATGGAGTGAAACTGCCTCGCGACGGTGTGGACGGAAGTCCTACGGCTGCGCGCGATTTCGAACCGAGAGCAGCCCTCGATGAGCCACGCGGCCACCTCCTGCTCGGCAGATGTCAGATTCGTCATGTGAGCCATGTCGGGTCGAGGCACGCTTATGACCATGCACACACGTCCCTGCGTTTCGAAGAAGGCGCTTCGCGCGCCGGCCACGTGTCCCACGCCGACCCAGGCTTGCGCCGCCAGGACGAGGGGGACCGGCACTGTGCTGGGCGTCAGGGCCAGTCTGTCGAGGGCACGGACGTAGCGCCCGGAGACTGTGGAAGGAGCGATTCCAAGATCGGAGGCCAGGACCTTCTGCTGCTGCCCCGAGAGGACTCGCGCGAGAATGTCGGCGTCTTCCGAGCCAATGCCCGATGCGCCCCCTGCCACGCGCGCTACAAGCAGGATTCGGTCTGGCCCGATGCTCTCCCACCAGGCGCGCAGATGGCCGCGCACGTGATCCTGCCAGATCGCTTCGAGCGGGCAGTCGACTGAGCCTGTCTCCTCGGCCTCGACAGCGGCTCTCCAGAGGTCTCGATGGTCGCTGGCCGGTGGCTCTTGAGCCTCCGGTCGGCTCGGCCGGGTCAGAAGATGCCAGTAGGACGCGGGCTCGGTGGGTGCGACAGATCGTACTAGCTGAAGGGCGGGGGGCATGTCTGACCCCTACGCATCAATCGGTCCATGCGAGACGGGCCACAAAAACGCTGCAAACACACCAGGCTGCGTGCGGAAACGCGTCAAAAAAATTGGACACCCTGCCCACCCCACTGGACGGACACTGCCCCCGAAAGGGCTTAGGTGGGCCGGGGCCGGCGGGTCAGGTCGAAGCCGCGAATCAGGTTGTAAACGTGCGTGCGCGTGAGATCGAGACTGCGCGCCGCTTGAGTCACGTTCCAGTCGACGGATTCGAGCGCTCGAAGCACCAAGCTGGCTTGAAAACGGCGCGTCTCCTCCTGAAAGGTCAGATGCGGGCGAGCGGGCGGAGTCGAGGAGCCCCCCGGTTCACGAAAAATGTGTGTCGCTTCGATGGCCTTCGAGCCCTCGCCCGACGCTCGGATCGCGGCGCGCGTGATGACGTTGCTGAGCTCACGCGCGTTTCCTTGCCATTCGGCGGCCTCCACGGCGCGCAGGGCGCCCGGCGACAGAACCACGTGCGAGAGGTGGTTGGACTTCACGGCGCGCTCGCAGAAGCGAATGGCCAGAGGAATCACGTCCTCGGGCCGTTCGCCCAGACTCGGGATGCGAACCTGGAGGACTTGCAGACGAAAAAGGAGGTCGCTCCGAAAGGTCTTCTCGCGCACACCCTCCTCGAGATCTTTGTTGGTCGCGGCGATGAAGCGAACGTCCGCGGTCAAAGGCGTGGCGGAGCCGAGCGGGTAGTACTGGCGCGTGTTCAGAAACGTCAGGAGCTTGGCTTGTGCGGCCGGCGACAGCTCGCCGACCTCGTCGAGGAAGAGCGTACCTCCTTGGGCGGCGGCTACTTTCCCCTCGACGCGGCGGATGGCCCCCGTGAAGGCACCCGGCATAGAGCCAAAAAGCTCGCTCTCGAGCAGATTGTCCTGAAACGTGGCGCAATTGAGGTCGACAAATGGACGGCCACGGCGCGGACCGTTGTCGTGGATCACACGCGCGAGCTGCGTCTTGCCGGTGCCGGTATCGCCCGTAATGAGGACTGCGACGTCGAGAGGTGCCACAAGCTCGACCTCGTGCAATACGGCGCCGAGAGCCGCGCTCGTCCCCACGACCTCGTCGAGCGCTAGCCGCTTGCGAAAGCGGGCGACGTGGTCGGGTTGGCGTTGGCGCGACCGGATGAACAGGGTCTCGACGAGCGGGGCGAGATGTCGAGCGAACGTGCGCGCCCGCTCGATCTCTTGCTCCGAAAACGACGGTGTCCCGCGACGACCCTGAAGGTAAAGGACCCCGACCGGTGTGTCCCGAATGATGGGGACGCACAGCACCGCTTCAATTTTCGAAGCCTGGACGCTCGGGCGATCTCGAAAACGCGGGTCGAGAATCGCGGAGGGACAGCAAACGACATCGCCGAGGGCCAGCGCTTCGGCAATGATGCCGCGCGAGACGATCGACCGAATGACCTCGACTTGCTCGTCCGAGCAGCCCGCGGCGCGCCACGAAGTGGGGCCGTCGTTCGGATCCGAGACTTCGAGGTAGCCCTGCTGCGCGTTGAGCACGCGGACGATGAGGCCGAGGGCCTCTTCGAGAAACGCTCCCGGGTCGTCGCGATTGCTCAGGCCCAGAAGCCCGAGGTAGAGGTCGCGCTCGAGTCGTAGGCGCTCGACGTCGGAGTTGCCAGCGTCGCTCATGGGGTTACTTGAGAGTTAATAACACCGGGCCTGGTCTGCGCGCGCATTGGTTGTGTGTCCGGAGTGTGTCGGGTCCGGCGGGCTCTGCGATTGCCGCGTTGTTGACCTGGACCGAGCGCTATGTTCTCCGATAGCCATGTCCGCCGACCCGATCGATCGCGTTCCCCAGCCCGGGGAGAGCGAGAGCTCCGAATCCGGGCCAGAGTCGGCCGAACGTGCGGCGCCAGCTCGCGGGACCGAGGGCTTGGAGACGGACCGCTATAGCGAGATCGAAGTCATCGGACATGGAGGCTCGGGCGTCGTCATCCGGGCCCTCGACAAGGAGATCTTGCGCGACGTGGCGATCAAGATCGTCGACCCGAGCCTCGCGAGCGATGGGTCGGTCGTGGGGCGATTCGCGGAGGAGGCTCGCATCACGGGGCAGCTCGAGCACCCGAGCATCGTGCCGATCTACGAGCTCGGCGTCGACCAGCGCGGGCGGCGGTTTCTATGCATGAAGCTCATCGAAGGCGAGACGCTGGAGGCGACGCTCAATCGGCTCGGCTCAGCGCGCCTCGAGCCGATCCATCTTTCGCGACTTCTGCAGATGTTCGTGAAGGTGTGCGACGCGGTGTCGTTCGCTCACAGCCGCGGCGTCCTTCATCGGGATCTCAAGCCGACCAACGTCATGGTCAGCGACTTTGGCCAGGTCTACGTGCTCGACTGGGGTATCGCGCGCCTGCGCAGCGGCAGCCCTCTGGTCGGCCATCGAGTTCGAGTGACCGCCGGCGCCCAAGGGCCCGAGCTGGACGCTCCTGGCGCGCTCGTCGGGACCGCCTGCTACATGGCGCCCGAGCAGCTTCTGGGCAAACACGACGAGCTCGACGATCGAACCGATGTCTTCGCGCTCGGCGCCACGCTCTACCAGATCCTCACGGGGCGCCCTCCGCTGACACCCGAGATCGCGCGCGCCATCTGGATACGCAGGGAGGCCGCTCCCATTGCTCGGCCCGAAACCATCGTTTCTGCGGCGGCGTTGCCTCAAGAGCTGTCGCGCATCGCGATGCGGGCGCTTTCCTACCAGCCGGGCGACCGATACGCATCGGTTGCAGCTCTCAAAGAGGACATCGAAGCGTTTCAACGCGGCGTGTGGGAGCTGCCTCGCGTGACCTTTGCGGCGGGATCGATCATCATCCGCGAAGGTGACGACGGGGATTGTGCCTACGTCGTCGTCGACGGACGGTGCGCCGCGTATCAGGTCGAAGACGGCGTCGAGGTCGAGCTCCGGGTGATGGGACCCGGCGAAGTCTTCGGAGAGACTGCCGTTTTCTCCAGCAAGCCCAGGACGGCAAACGTCAAGTCAGTCACCGACGTCGTGCTCTTGGTCGTGACCGGCGACGTGCTCTCCAAGGCCGTGGGCCTAAACTCGTGGATGGGGGCGTTCGTCAAGACGCTCGCGGATCGATTCCGAGAGGCCGATCAACGGCGACGCACCTGAGAGCCGCCACGAATCAGGGCATGGCGACGACGGCGGCGGAGAGGAGCGCCGCGAGCACGAGTGAGCGCACGTAGACGGTTCGCGCCTGCGTTCGGAGCTGTTCGAGCTCGCCTTTGTCGCTCACGGACTCCACGCCCGCATCCATGTTTCGCTCACCGCGGGCCACCAGGGCCACGCACGTCTTTTCCCGAGCCTGGAAGACTCCGACCGCACCGATCCAAAGCGGCGCGAAGACGACGAGCCGCCAAGGGCGCCCGACCGAGAAGGCCACGAGCACCGCTGCGAGCAGCACGCCAATTGCCAGAAAAGCCGCGCCGAAGCGAATCCTCAGCTTGCGCTCGCGGGGCCCAATGTTCGGTATACACACGGTGGGAGCGTCCATCTGTCCTCCTCGGTCGCTACTTGGATGCCGGCCGGACCCATAGCGTAGCCCGTCTGCAACGAGGGCCGAGTTGACGCCCCGCCGGCGGCACGGTTTGATTCCCCCGAGGCTCAGGCGTGACTCGCGAGGCCGTTTGGCAGAGCGTTTCGGACAGCCTCCGCAAGGACTTCGGTCGGCTGCTCGATGTCCGCGACGTTCGGCGCGTGCGTCGCGTGTCCGGCGTAGCGTGGGCCGTGACCGTCGTGCTGGCGGCCCCATCGGGCGATTTGCATGTGGCCGATGTGATGGTGGACGAGGGGGGCATGATGACGCCCAAGCTCGGGGCGGATCATGTCATCGAGGCCGTGCGTCGAGCGCAGCTCGCCCCGCAGATGCCCCACGCATCGACCGAGCTCGCAGACTTCGGGGACGTCGCCGACAGCGATGACGAGCCCGCGCTCGCGATGCTCGGAGACAGCGAGGAGCCCGTCGAAGTGCGCGCCGCAGCCGCCCTCGCCCGGGGAGACCGAGACTCGCTGCTTCTGGCACGCGGGCTTCTACCGCGCCTGCTCAGCGACCACGAGGGGCGCGGGGCGACGCTCGTCAAGATGGCCGAAGTCGAGCGCAAGCTCGACCAAGTCGTTCTCGCCCATAGCTACCTCGAGGCGGCCGCGCGCGAGTTCGCCGATCGGTTCGACCTTTCTTCGCTCGAGCAAGCCGCGGCCCTCGCCCTCGAGCTCTCCGGCCGCGAGGCCTTTGGTGGCTCGCCGATTCACTCTCTGCTCGAACAGAGCCGCTCGCGCCTGACGCCCATCGCAAACCTCGTCGAGGCCAGGAGCTTTCTGGATTTGCCGCAGGACTTGCACGACGCGCTGACCCGCCGAGCGACTCTTCGCACTCTGGCGCCCGGAGAGATGCTCGTCACCGAGGGGGACCCGGCTGCCAGCGTTTTCGTCGTCAAGAGTGGTTTGCTCGGGGTTTGGCTCGAGAAGCCGTCGGGGGGTGCGTGGCTGGTTCGTTGCTGTTTTCCGGGTTGGTTGCTCGGCGAGTCGAGCGTTTTGGGAGGCCCCGACGCTCGGTGCACGGCCTCGCTCCGGGCTGAACGAGTCAGCGAAGTGTGGATGCTGCCGGCTTCGGAGGTGCGCGCTCTGATGGATGCCGACCTGTCGTTTGGGCTTCGAATCGCCCAGACCAAGCAGATCCATCGCATCGATTCATTCTTCTCGATGCACGAAACGATGGGCCAGCTCGACGTGCAAGTTCGCGACGAGATGCTCTCGTGCATCCAGCGGCTCGAGTCCTTCGAAGAAGCCACGATTCTTCTCCCCGCGGATGTCGTTCCGTCCGTGGCGTGCTTGGTCGCGCGCGGGTCGATCGCTCTCTTCGAAGGCAGCAGCGAAAAGCCCGCTGCGGTGGTGGAGGAGGACTCGTTTTATGGAGTGCGCGACGCGATCCACGGAGTCGCTCCAGGCGTCACCGCGATCGCTCGACCCCACACGACCGTGGCGTTCTTCGACGCGGCTCGCCTCCGGAGGCTCTGCGAGCGGAGCCCCGAGCAGGTGGTGGCCGTGCTCGAGCGTCTTGGCTGACGTCATGCCGCACTCGGTCCGCGCCTCTTCCAGGGTCTCCGCGTCGCGCTCGCGCCGGGATCTCCTCGCGGCCCTGCTGGGCACACTGGCGTCAGCGAGTTGCGGTCGGTCCGCAAGGCCGCTGCGTGACGGCAGCCGCGTCGTGGTGACGTTCTGGTACGCGTTTGGCGACCTCGTTCGCAAAGTCCTGCTCGACCTCGTCGACCGATACAACCAGAGTCAGTCTCTCGTGCTCGTGCGGCCGGTGCATCAGGGCGATTACTTCGAGGCCCTCGCGAAGCTGCGAACCGCCATCGCGGCGGGGGCCGCGCCGCCTCTCGCGCACGTCGTGCTCGAAGTGCTCCCCTACCTCGCCCGTGCCGGCGTGCTCGAGCCTCTCGACGGCTACGAAGGCGCGGGGGAGCTTGCGCTCGTCCCGGCGCTCTCGCAGCGCGGAAGCTTCGGTCCAGGCGCCGCGCAAGAGACCTACGGCGTTCCGTTCAACCGCTCGACCCCCATCGCCTATTGCAACGCGCGACTCTTCCAGCAGGCTGGCGCGCACGTTCCGACCACCTGGGACGAGCTTGCCCAGGTTGCGAGGAGCCTCACACGTCGCTCGTCCGGAAGCGTGACGCGCTGGGGCTTCGAGGTGCCGCTCTCGTGGTGGTACTGGGTCGCGCTGGTCGGGCAGGCCGGCGGTCACCTCGTAGAGCCCGACGGCAAGCTCTCTCTCGGGGGCCCGGCCGGAGAGGCCGCGCTCGAGCTCTGGCAGCATCTTGTCCGGACCGACCGGGTGATGCGGCCCCCGCCGGGGGGCGACTACCAGGCGTGGCAATCGACGAGCGAGGGCTTCTTGCAAGAGCGGATTGCGATGATGTGGAGCAGCACCGCGTTTCTACGATATCTCGAGGCGAGCGCGCCTTTCCCGATCGTGGCGGCGCCGCTTCCGCGCGCGTCGAGCTTCAGCGTCCCCACCGGGGGCACCATGTTCGTGCTCGTTCGTTCGGCGCCGGACGAGGAGAAGCAGGCGGCCTGGTCGTTTGTCCGGTGGATGTGCGAGCCCGAGCAAGCGATCGACTGGTGCACTCGCACGGGCTACATGCCCATCACGCGCCGGGCCGTCGAGTCGCTCGGCGAGAGCGGGTTTTACATGCGCCACCCGAACGACCGCGTCGCCTACGACCAGCTGGCGCATGCGCAGCCATGGCCTTGGGCTCCCGATCTCTTTCGCGTCGAGCGCGACATCGTCGAGCCGCTCTTGCAGGAGGCGGTGCTCACCGGGCGCGACGCTCACGAGGTGATGCAGGAGGCGCGCGAGCAAGCGGCCGAGCCCGCATGACCCCGCGCTCCCGCACGCAGCCGTGGGCGATGCTGGGTCCCACGCTCGTTTTGCTGGTGGCCTTTTTCATCGTGCCGATCGGCGTCGCGGCCTTCGAGAGCTTTTTCGCGTGGGACCTTCTCACGCCCCCTCGTTATGTGGGCGCGGCCAACTACCGGGCGATCGCGGCGCACGGCGGACTGCTCGCCCTTGCGCTGCGGACGCTCGCCTACAGCGCCGTGGTCGTTTCGGGCACCATGGGGCTGGGGCTCGCGCTGGCGCTCCTCGTCAATCGTCCGGGACGCGTTTTCGCGCTCGTTCGCGCGAGCATCTTCAGCGCGTACATAGTCAGCTGGGTTGCCGTCGCGCTTCTTTGGATGGCGCTCCTCGATGACACCGGCGGCATCGTCAGCCATTTTCTTCGCGCTGTCGGCTTCGGCAATCTGTCGCTCCTCGGCGATCCTCGCGCCGCGCTGCCGACGCTTGCAGCCATAGGAGCCTGGAAGCTCACCGGGTATTCGATGATCGTTCTTCTGTCGGGCTTGCAGAGCGTGCCCCCCTCGCTCTACGAGGCCGCGGCGCTGGATGGCGCCGGCCGGTGGTCGCGGTTTCGATACGTGACCCTTCCGGCTCTCGGGCCGACCGCCGCATTTGCGGCGACCTCGACGCTGGTCACGAGCTTTCAGGCGTTCGACGTCGTCCGCATCGTGACGCAGGGAGGTCCCGCTCGCGCCACCCAGCTTTTCGTCTACGCGATCTACGAGCAGATTTTCCTCGATCTTCGCGTGGGTCGCGCCAGCGCGCTCACCGTCGTTTTCTTCGTTCTGTTGCTGGTTCTCGCTTCGGTCCAGCTCCGGGCCCTGAGCCCACGCGGGCGGCCGTCGTGAGGGCGTCGCGCCCGCTTCGAGGACTCTGGCACGTCGTGGCCTGCGCCGCGGCAGCCGCCTGGCTCTTGCCCTACGTCTGGATGGTCGCGACGTCGTTCAAGACGCTGCCCGAAATCGTGACCGATCCCACCGCCCTCTTTCCCCGCAGGTTCGACCTCGGGGCCTATCGCGAAGTGATATCCGCGATGCCCGTCGTCCGTTCCATGGCCATAACGGCCTTCATGGCGGCCGCGATCGCGACGACGCAAATCGTCCTCGCGCTCCCCGCCGGCTACGCCCTCGCCAAGCTTCACTTCGTCGGGCGGCGTTTCGCTTTCGCCGTCGTCTTGGCGTGCTTGCTCGTGCCGGCGCCCGCGACGTTCGTGCCTGTGTTTCTCTTTTTCGCCAAGGTGCACGGGGTCAACACCATGACGGCCCTGGTCCTACCCTTCGCCGCGAGCGCGCTCGGCACGCTCTTCGTGCGGCAAGCCCTCCTGAGCGTGCCCGACGAGCTCATCGAAGCCGCTCGCATGGACGGAGCGAGCGAAGCGACCATCGTCTATCGCGTCCTTGCCCCCGTGCTCAAGCCGACGCTCGTGTCCCTGTTTCTCGTGAGCTTCGTGTTCCACTACAACGACTACTTCTGGCCGCTCGTGATGACGACGGACGACGCAGTGCGCACCCTACCGCTCGGAGTCGCGCTCTTGCGAGAACAGGGGACGGGGGCACGCTGGCATATCGTCATGGCGGGCAACGTCATCCTGTCGGCGCCCGTTCTGGCGCTCTTCGCCGTGGCGCAAAAGCACTTGATGCGAGCCGTCCGAGGGTGAAAATGAGACTTTCGCCGCCATGACCCACGCCTACGCTACCGAGCTCGGCTCCTTCGTCTGCCAAAGGTGGGACGAATGCGGCGCTCTGAGCGGCAGGGTGTCCGCACCTCTACCCGACGCGGCACGCGTCGTGGAGCTCTTGTCCATCGTCTACCAGGCGTCTCTTCTCAAGGAAGAGGACAGGCAGGTCACCTTCCGGCTCATCCTCGCCGAGCCGTCCGAGTTCCCGGAGAGCGCCGGGCCCCCCTCGGGGTTTCACCGGCTCGTCTTCACGCGGCCGCGGCATCTCGACCAGCACGAGCTGGCGAGGCTTTCGCCGGCCGCCAAGTACCATCGGGCTCTCATCGGCGTACGTCTGGACCCCGCGCTCGGGTTCGTCATCTGGGGTATTCTCCAATCGGGCGCGCGCTGGCTGAGAGACACCCACGGAGGTCGAAGCGCACAAAACCAGGCCCTTCCAAGGGCGCTCGTCGCGAGCGTGACGGGCCCGGGGCGGCTCGCCGTCGCGCGCGGAATCGAGACTCTGGGGGAGCTACGCGAGGGCGTCATTTCTCGGCCCTCGATGGACGTTTTTCAGTCCCAGTGGCTCGCGGGGCGTTTCGCCGAGATTCGCGAGGAGCGAGCCATCCTCCACGCGGAAGCCAGGGCCGGGGCGCACGAGAGCTGGGCCCCGCTCGACCCCAACATCACGAGCGTCATCGCCCAGCAGATGTTCAAGCGCGTCATCTTCACGATGCGAATGGCGCACCACGGCGGTCTCTTGCTCATCTTGCCGCCCGAATACGCGGCGGCCTCGCTCCGCGATCAAGTGTTGCGGTCGAAATATAGCTTCGAGCAAGGCGAGGCGCGCCATCGCTACCGGACCCTCATCATGCGCCTGATGAACGTGCTCGCCGAAGAAGGGGGCCGAATCTCTCCCATGCCCCAGACCGTGGGCTGGAAGCAATACGAGACGAGCGCCAGCTCCGCGATTGCCGATCTCGACGAAGCCATTTTCGAGCTGAGTCATCTCATCGCCGGGCTGGCCGATGTCGACGGCGCCGTCGTGATGACCAAGCGCTTCGAGCTCCTCGGCTTTGCAGCCGAAATCAGGGGGAGCGATTTGCCCGACGTCATCACCGTGCAGCGAGCCATCGATCTCGAGGCCGATCACTGCGACGCGGAACCGACCGATGGTGTCGGGACGCGCCATCGGTCGGCGTATCGCCTGTGCCAGCACGTTCACGACGCGCTGGCGGTCGTGGCCTCTCAGGATGGCACCACGCGCTTTGTCACTTGGATGAACGGCGCGGTCACCTATTGGGATCACGTCTCGAGCGGTGCCCCTGGCACGTGAGCGCGCGTACGCCAGAGTTTTGCGTTCAGGGCGGACGCAGCCGCCTCAAAGTGTCCGTGCGCCGCGCCCTTGGCCGAGCGAGAGGTGTATTGCGATGGTACGCTCCGCGCGTTGCTCCAAAGCCCGCGCACGCGCGGCGCGCACAAGGAGAGTGAATGTGACCCTACACGTCCGAGTGGTGGGGGGTTGGGCTTTGAGCGTCCTCGCGCTGTCGGCCTGCACCGCCCCGACGAATGGAACCGGCGCCAGCTCGAGCGGTGCTGGGGTTGCGTCCGCAAGCACTTCGACCGGCTCGACGAGCACAGCGGCTTCCGCTGGATCGGGTGGCACGCTTGCGCCCGCCACCGGGTCGACGCAACCGTCGGGCGGGAGCACGCCGCACTCGTACGGTAGCGTGGGTACCGCCACAGGGACCAAGGGCTCTATGGCTTCGAGCGGCACGATGTCCGCGGGGGTAAGCGGCAATGCGGACGACGGCGGCGTGTCTGCAAGCGACGACGCCGACCTCGAGGGCTCGACGTCCGCGCCCGATGGTGACACGCCGGCCTGGCGCGCCATCAACACCGACAGCGCGGGCTGGAGGCAGACGAGCTTCACCGCGCGTCAGGCCGATCCCACGGTGTCCGACCCGAACAGTCATCCGGACGACATGGAGCGGGCGGCCGTGGACACGTCGATGCCTCTCAAGAAAAAGCTCTGCGTCGTGCTCACCGGCATCGGCACCGGGCCGGGCCAGGGCGTCGGAGATTGGGCCGGGCACCAGGGGTATCACGTCTTTCAAGTCGGCTATTCGAACGCGATCGCCATGGCCCCCAATGGCAACACCGATCCGAACATGCCCGGCAATACCCGCATGAATCAGTTCGACGCCTTGGGGCGCACGCCGTCGAACGCGCAGACGCTTCTCCCCGACAGCATCCAAGAGCGCACCATCAAAGCCATCCAGTATCTCGTCATCCACGACCCGGGCGGCGACTGGGGCTGGTTTTTGAACCAGGACGGCACGATGCGTTGGTCGGACGGCTGCTTCATCGGATACTCGTACGGGGCGACGCACTTGGCCGTCATCGCGCGCTACGTGCGCCTCGGTCTGGGGGTGTCTACATCCGGCCCGCAGTCGGAAGGCTTCCCGAACGCCACGTGGATCACGACGCCGTCGGCCACTCCCCTCGAGCGCATGTTCGCCATCTACGGCTCCGAAGATGGCCCCGCGACGCCGGGTCATTACGACGACACGACGCTGGCGCTCGGGTACATCGGTGACGTCTTGATGACGACCACGACGGCCGACCCGGGAACGCCCCCGTACATGGGCTCTCACCGAATCGATGTCGACGGCGAAGGCCACACCGAGTTTTGCGCCGGGCAGCCGCCGCAGTACTGCTACTACATGTTCGGTCTGCCGCCTTTCCCGCCGATTCCGTGAGCCTCGTGGAGTCGGAGCGAGGAGCCGCCCCTTTCCCCGAGGCCTTCGACGTGTGAGAGTTCGCGCATGCGTCTTGCGCCTTGTCTTTTTCTCGCGTCTTCACTCGTCGCATCGGCTTGCGGTGGACCCTCGGCGAGCCAGGCCCCTGCGTCGTCGCCCGCAACGTCGGCTGCGGCTCCTCCGCCTCCTCTTGCGGGCGCCTCGCCGCTCAGCGCCGACGCGATCCGAGCCATCCTCGCGTCTGCGGATCGCACCGCCGCCGACCGCAAGACGGATCTGGCGCGCCATCCCGCGGAGCTCCTCGCCTTCATGGGCGTCGGTCCCGGCATGACCGTGGCGGATCTCGGCGCCGGCGGCGGGTACACGACCGAGCTGCTCGCGCGCGCCGTGGGCCCCACCGGGACAGTCTACGGCCAGAACGATCCGGATCTGTTGAAGAGGTTCATGGAGAAGCCGTGGTCGTCGAGGCTCGCAGCCCCGGCGAACAAGGTGGTGACACGCTCGGATCGCTCGTTCGACGCACCGCTGCCCCCCGAGGCGAAGAACCTCGACCTTGTCTCGATCTACATTTTCTACCACGACACCGTCTGGATCGGCACCGACCGAGCCAAGATGAACAAGGCCGTCTTCGATGCGCTCAAGCCCGGAGGCGCTTACGTGATTGTCGACGCGAGCGCCAAGGATGGCCACGGCGTGAGCGACGCCAAGAGCCTTCATCGCATCGAGCAGAGCGTCGTCGAGTCCGAAGTCGAGAAGGCCGGATTCACGCTCGCCGCGCAGGCCGATTTCCTCCGCAATCCGAGCGATGCTCGCGACTGGAGCAGCAGCCCCCGAGTAGCCGGCGATCGCCTTGGCACCGAGGACAGGTTCGTCCTGAAGTTCGTCAAACCGTCGCATTGACCGATGCCCGGCGTTACGACGCTACCTGTCTCTGGCGATGCGCTCTCGGGGCGTTTTGCCGGGACGGGGGAAGTCGTCGTCTTGGCGCTCGCATGGTCGGCGGAAGAACCGTGGCGCGTTGGCGAAATTGCCATGTTTCCGCCCGCAGGAACATCCGAGGTGCTCGGCCGAGGGGAGGGCGAGCCGGGGCAAGCGCGCACACGATTTGCCCGGCAGCGGCCCGGGACGTTCGACCCCGGGCCGCCGCTCGCAGGAGCCGGGCTCTCGCGACGCCAGCTCGTGCTCACCTCGCAAGACCATGGGGTCGTCGTCGAGAGCGTGGGCCGCTGCGAGCTCCGGGTGAACGGCGTAAGGTGCGAGCGAGCGACTCTGCATCCCGGCGATACGCTGTATCTGCGGCGCCAGCTGCTGCTCGTGTGCGTGCGGCGGGCCGCGCTCATCGCGAAGGGTCGCTACTTGCCGAGCGCTTCCTGGGGCGAGTTCGGTGAGCCGGACGCGTACGGCATCCTGGGCGAATCGCCGGTGACCTGGCACCTGCGCGAACAGCTCGCCTTCGTCGCAAAGTCGGCGACGCACGCACTTCTCTTGGGGGCGAGCGGCACCGGCAAGGAGCTCGCGGCTCGCGCCATTCACGCGCTCTCGGGCCGCGCGTCGAAGCCTTTCGTTGCCCGCAACGCCGCCACGCTGCCCGCAGGCCTCATGGACGCGGAGCTATTCGGTAGCGCTCGAAACTACCCGAACGCCGGGATGCCGGAGCGGCCGGGTCTCGTCGGGCAGGCCGATGGGGGCACACTGTTTCTCGATGAGCTCGCGGAGCTGCCCCCGGAGCAACAGGCGCACATCCTTCGCGTGCTCGATACCGGTGGCGAGTACCAGCGCCTGGGCGAAGCCACCACGCGTCGCTCGGACTTTCGGCTGGTGGGGGCCACCAACCGGGATCCTTCGGCGCTCAAGGAGGACTTGCGTGCAAGGCTCGCTTCGATCGTCGAGCTGACGCCTCTCGCGTCGCGACGCGAAGACATCCCACTTCTCGCGCGCCACCTGCTGCTGCGCGCGGCGGCACAGAGTCCGGATGTGGCCAGTCGCTTCGTGGGTCGCGACGCGGCCGGCAGGGCCTACGGCCGCTTCGCCCCTGGGCTCATCGAGCACGCGCTGCGTCACGAGTGGACGGCCAACACGCGGCAGCTCGATGCGGTGCTGTGGAAGGCCATGTCCGAGTCGCCCGGTGACGAGATCGGTCCCCCGAGCGAATGGGCCACTGTGTCGCTGCGCGCTGGAGCCTCTGCGGCGAGCTCGCCGCGGTCTCCGTCGGAGCCGTCGGCCGACGACATACGCGCCGCTCTCGATTCCGTCGGAGGCAGTGTCGGCAAGGCGGCGCGCATCCTGGGTCTCAGCAGCCGATTCGCGCTGTATCGCCTGATGAAAAAGCACGCCGTGAGCGACAAGGAGTAAGTCCGCTCACGCACGGCGCGCGTGTGCAGCAAAGCCGTTCGCGGCGCGTGCGCGTGCGCCGCAAAGTCGTGCGCGCACGTGCGCATCGCACACTTCGGCGACAGGACAGCCCGCGTCCTCCCGTGCGGTGAGCGCATTGCGGCGTTGGCCCGTGGCTTGCGACAGCGCAGAGCCGAGGCGCGTGAAGTGCCGGGAGGAACGTCATGCAAGGAGCGTTGGCCTGGGTGAAAACGGCAGCAAGCGATTCACCCTCGCTGCCCGTGCTTGCGCGGCGCCTCTCGTCACCGTCGAGCGCCCCGGCCCACCTGCGAATGGAGAGGCTCGGCGTCGATTCGCGGCTGGTCCGAGTCAGCTTCTCACTAGGGCCTCTCAGGGCGCTCAGTCCGTGCGAGCTCGAGGTCGCGCGGTGGGCCAACGAAGGCCACGCGAACCCGGCGATCGCGTCGCTGCGCCAGACATCGATTCACACGGTGGCTCGGCACATGGCCAATCTTCTAGCCAAGCTTCGCATCGGTGCGCGGCTCGACCTGGCCACGATTCCCGAGCTAAGCGCGTGGGCTCCCCCTTGCCTTCAGATCCCCGCGAACGACGGCGCGAGCCACGCGTGGTTGTCGGCCGAAAGTCTCGCGATCGACCCACAAGAGGTTTTATCCCTATGGCGCGAAATGGCGGCGGGGCAATGGGTTGCGCTCTCCTCGATCGACACCGCGGCGCTCACTCATGTCATGTTGCGACGCGTTTCGGCCGCTCCCGCCCCGTGGGCGGCGCTTCGAACACGCGAGCGCCACGTGCTGGATCTCGTGGCGCGTCGGTTCGCGCAGAAGGTCATCGCCATCAAGCTCGGTCTTGCGCCTTCGACCGTCTCGGCGGCTCTGCGCTCGGCGCGCTCGCGCCTCGGCTTCACGTCGTTCGGACGGCTCGTTCGAGCCTACTGCGCGGTTCGAGAAGTCCTCGACGAAACGAGCCCGGGCTTCGGCGATCCGTCACTCCCCGGCGCTACCCAGGAGCGCACGCTCCTCCGGGGACAAACGGCTCGCGAGTGAAGCGTCCTTCTCGATCAGAGCCTGCGCATCCGAGAGATCCTGAAGGCGCTTGGATCGACGGCGCGCGGCGTCGGCCGCGGCCCTCAGCTTTGCGTGCAGCAGGTCCGGGGCATCGAGGATGCGCAGCACCACGCCATCGAGGGAGAGCGAAACCGCTCGCACGAGGGCTTCGCGAAGCGCGGGGTCGTCGGTGAACTGAACCGGCGTCGAGCCGGGTCCAACCCAGTTCTCGGAGTGGGCAAAGGTCCCAGTTCGCTCGAACCCGACGGCAACGAGCGCGTCGGCGGGTATGGCTCGACGATCGCCAAGGGCCACATCGATGTCGAGCGTCGTCCGCGGCTCGTCCTGATGAACCTGCATCGCGACGCCACCGATGATGGCGTACGGCACGCCCGCATCGTCGAAGGCGCGCGCCAGGAGCATGAGAGCGGGTTTCTTGGTCTCGTCCATCTCGCCCCGCAACCAGTGCCAGCGCCGATCGAGCTCGAAGCCGGTGCGCAGGCCTGTAACCACCCAAAAAGGGTAGCACGCTATACGCCCCCTCCCGGGTCCCCGAAGCTTCGCCGGGGCCGGGAGGGGAGCAGGTTCTCGAGCGCTTATTCTAGCGAGTGGCGCGTGATTACTTGCTGCTGACCGGCGTCGCAACGCCGCTCCCAGCCACCGGAGCGGTGGGGGCCGCTATCCCGCTCCCAGCCGCCGGAGCGGTCGGGGTCGGGCTTGCGGCCACGGTGGGAGAAGCCGAGGGCGCAGGCACTTGAGCGCGGACGACGAGATTCACGCCGTCGAGCGATCCTTTGATTGCGGCCTTTTGCTTCGTACCCCCTGTGTGACGCGCCGCGCGCGTCGCCTTGGCCTTGGCGGCCGCGGCGACTTTGGCTTCGGGTGAGACCACGTGCGGCTTGCGCGGGGTCAGACCGAAGTCTGCGAGCGTGTCGACCGAGCCGGCGAACATCACCTGCAGTGATTGCTTGACGCCCGAGACAATCGCGTTCGACTGCGAGCGCTCGGTTCGGTCCGCCGCGACCGCGGCCTGCCAGGTGGCCCTGGCAGATTCGACGGCTTTGGCGGTGTTCTGGCGGCTCTGCAAGGCTGTGATGACGTCGGCGGTCTTGATCGTCTTGCCTGCGATCATGAAGGAAGTAAGAGTAGACGCGTGCTTGGTAAGTCCGGCGTTCAACTTGTCGTCGGCGGTTTGCTGCTGGACGCGGTTGAGGTGACTGTTGGTGGCCATGATGACAGCTCCGTTTCCGTGACTGGCTCCGAGAGCGCTCCCGGCGGCACACCATGCACCGCCGCGTTGCCCTCTTCTGTTAACGGACTGCTCGCGGCCGTTTTGCGCAAAGAAAAATGAGAATTCGTAAAAGGCCTTGAGAGTCGAATGGTTCGCGTGGCGACAAGAACGCCCTCTCATCGCGCGAGAGGCACTTCTCCTCGGCACACGGCTCGAATCGTCTGGCCATGCGAAGTGAATCTCCTGGGAGGCGACTCGAATTGCGTGGCCATGCGAAGCGAGTCTCCTGGGGAGGCGACTCGAATCGCGTGGCCATGCGAAGCAAGTCTCCTGGGGAGGCGACTCGAATCGTGTGACCATGCGAAGCAAGTCTCCTGGGGAGGCGACTCGAATCGTCTGGCCATGCGAAGCGAGTCTCCTGGGGAGGCGACTCGAATCGTGTGACCATGCGAGCTGCGACGCCTGGGGACGAGATCGAAGTCTCTTGCGAGGCGCGGCGAGCCTCGTCCACGGCAGAGCGGGGCCTCGTTACCCGCGGAGCCGTTCTCCCGGTCACGCGACTCGACGCACCTGACCCCAAAGGTCCGTCTCGTGGGAACGGGATCGAGCGCTCCGGCTCTTCCTTCCTTCTCTCCGTCCTGGCGTCTTCTCACTCCCTGGCGGTTTCTCCTCTTCGTCTCCCGAGAAGAGCCGCCGCCCGCCCGCCGTAAATAATTGACTATGGTCACGCGGCGCCCGAGTCGTAACGTGAGGGGCAGAGTTCCCACGGTCGCGCCCCAGTGAGCTTGCCATGAGACCCCTCTCCGCTTTCGTCTTTGCCGTGCTGACGGGCGTCTCGCCCTTGGTCTTCGCACAAACTCCGGCGGCCGCCCCCGAGAGATCGCTCGGCGAGACTCTTGCCGGCCCGGCCAGCGACGCTTATGTGTCGGCGAAGATCCTCCTCAACAACCGCGATTTCGCGGGCGCCCTCGCGAAGTACCGGCAGGCCTACGAGCTCTCGAAAGACCCCCGCCTGCTCTTCGACATGGCCATCTGCGAGCGCGGTGTTCGCGCGTATGCCCGCATGCAGGGCCTGCTCCGGCGCTACGAGCAGGAGGCCGGCCCGGCCATCTCGCCGCAAGACAAAGCTCAAGTCGACGACGCGCTCGCGGCGATTCAGAACCTGGTCGGAGCGGTGAGCCTCACGGTGAGCGAGGACGGCGCCGCGGTCGCGGTCGACACCGAGCCGGTGGGCACGACGCCTCTCGCGCAACCCCTCGTGATGGACCTCGGCAAGCACAGGGTGACGGTCACGAAGGCCGGCTTCCAGACGATCGACACCACGGTCGACGTGACAGGGGGAAGCCAGGCGGACGTCTCCCTGACGCTCGCTCCGCAGCTCGCCCAGGCGCGTCTCATCGTGACGTCCGACAGCGAAGCCACGGTCTCGATCGACGGCCAAGTCGCCGCCAAGGCTCGCTTCGACGGGCCGCTTGCCCCGGGGATGCACGAGGTGGGCGTCACCGAGGTGGATCGCCTGCCCTACGCGATGCAGATCGAGCTGCGCGATGGCGAGACGCGCACGATGCAAGTGACGCTCGAGCGCGAGCATCGCGCAGCGCTGCTGCCCTGGGTGCTTGGGGGCGTGGCGGTGGCGGCGGGCGCGGTGGTGGGAGGGTATTTCTTGTTCAAGTCGCCGGACAGCGGTTCGGGGCTTGCCCCGGGAAGGTTCGGCACTGTGACCTTTCAGTGAGGCCCTGGCGGAGAGAGCCGCAAGGACGCGGGGAACGTAGGGGACGCCAGGGGAGAATGCTCCAGAGATTTTGGGTGTGGCTCGCCGCGTTGGTGGTCGTGGGTTGCTCGGGCAAGACGCCCGAAGGAGGCCTCGAGGTCATCATCGCCACCTCGGGGCTCGTGGCCGGGACGGACTTCGACGCCATCGGAGGGGTCGTGAACCAGGAGACCTCGATGGATCCTGAAGCGTGGGACACCCTCTTCGACCGCGCGGCCCGTGTGCCAAGCGAGATCCAGCTGCCCACGACGCTTGCCATTCGAGCAGGGACGAGGCCCGATCAGGATGCCCAAGTCATCGTGACCGCGCTCAAAAACGGGCAGGCCGTCTTGATGCGGACCGTGCAGACGCAGATACCGATCAATCGCGTCGCCGAGATCCTGATTGTGTTGGCATCCGACTGCCTGGACAAAGTGTGTCCCGCGGGAGAGAGCTGCCAGCCGGAAACCGCGACGTGCGGGTCGAACATCGTCGACTCGAGCGGGCTGCCCACGTACACGCCGGGCGACGAGAATCGGGTGGACGCGGGACCGCTTGCTCGGCTCGATGCGGGAACCGATGCGAGCGCCCCTTTCGACGCACAACCCGCCGATTCGCAACCTGCCGACGCGCCAGTGGACGTGGACGCCGCCGATTCCGGCGTGGACGCCGCCCTGCCGCCGAGCTGTGCGCCGGGCGGTGCGGGCATGACCAACTGCGGGCCCGGCGGCATCGGCGCCGAGAGCTGTTGCACGAGCCTGGAGGTGGCGGGCGGAACCTACGACAGGACGTATGCGAACTCCGGGATGGGTGCGACTGAAGGCAGCGAGCCGGCGACGGTCAGCAGCTTTCGTCTGGACAAGTACCTGGTGACGGTCGGACGCTTCCGCCAATTCGTGAACGCTTGGGACGGGGGCGCTGGCTACGCGCCTCCAGGGGGCTCCGGCAAGCACACGTACTTGAACGGCGGCAACGGGCTAGCGGCGACCGGTGGAGGTTACGAGCCCGGATGGCCTGCGTCGGGCGACGTCGACGTCGCACCGACAGATGCCAACCTCGCCTCCTGCGGGCCGTTCGCGACGTGGACCGCATCGGCCCTCAGCCAGGAGAGTATTCCGATCAATTGCGCGAGCTGGTACGAGGCGTACGCATTCTGCATCTGGGACGGGGGCTTTCTTCCGAGCGAGGCCGAGTGGGAGTACGCGGCCGCCGGAGGGAGCGAAGAGCGTGAGTATCCGTGGGGCTCGATCCCTCCCGGGACCGGCAGCGACTACGCGATTTACAATTGCGACTACCCGAGCGGCACCGCCGGGAGCTGCTTGCTCCAAGTAGGAAACATCGCGCCGGTAGGGACGGCGAGCTCCGGCGCGGGGCTGTGGGGACAGCTCGATCTGGCGGGAGAGGTCTACCAGTGGACCCTGGACGTCTACGGGAGCTACCGCGTTCCGTGTACCGATTGCGCCACGGTTGACCCCGTCGTCCAAGACGAGGGCAACGTGTTTCGTGGGGGCAACTTCACCGGAGGCACGTCGGCTCTATTCCCTCCGAATCGCAGCCACCTCTTGCCGAGCAATCGCGCAAACCTCATCGGGCTACGCTGCGCCCGTGCCCCGTGAAGTCACTTCGGCTGGAGCTTGGCGAGCGGGTCCGAGTCGTCGGGAGTCGGGGCTGAAGGGGCCCGATTGTCCTTCAGCGCTGGGCCACTCGTTTGCGTTGGCCAAGGTGCAGGCGCCGGCGCCACGGTCGCCGCGAGGCTCGAGGGGTTCGGCGATGCCCTCCTTGGTCTTGGCTCGGCGGGCTTCGCGTCGCGGGCATCCACTGCAGTCTCCGGGAGGGCGCTCACGGCCGCCGCTGGCCTCACAGCGGCTATCGACACGGTGCCTGGCGTCTGCGCGCCATGTTCCAAGCGGCTTCGCGCCGCCGCAGCCGACGTAGCCAAAGGACTCTGCGTGGCCACGGGCGCACCCATCGACCCGACGACCAGGCCGACGCCACCGGCTATCGCTACGCCGGAGACCGCGCCCAAGATCGTAACGAGCCTGCGCCTCTTTTCCCCCGTGGCCCGCTTTTCCGCGAGACCCCTTGGCCCACGGGCCGCCGTGGTGGCCGACGGAGCCATGGTGCCGAGTGACGCCAGCGAGCTCGCCTCCGGGGGCACGGTCGTCGCATCGAAGAGCCCCACTTGCCCGGGTCGAGCCGGAGGGGTCGGGCCGCGCGAGGTAGAGAGCTGGGGCTGGGTGGCCGCGGCGAAGCCCGCCGCTCGAAGGATGCCGACGATACGCTCGACCGACGCTCGCGACCGTGGTGAGCCGAAAGCCGCGAGCGCCTCGGCGAGCGCGGCCATGTCGGAGAACCGCCGGCTCTTGTCTTTCGCGAGGCACTTGCCCACCACCTCTTCGAGCCCCGCGGGCGCGTCGGGACGACGACTACGAAGAGGGGCGAGGGGGGCTGTAGCGACTCGTATCGCGATCTCCGCGTACGACTCGCCCGTGAACGGCGGCGCCCCGGTCACCAGCTCGTAGAGGGTGACGCCGATGGCCCAGATGTCGGTCTGGGCGTCGACGTCTTTGGTCGACTGCATTTGCTCGGGCGACATGTAGAGCGGCGAGCCCATGACGGCGCTCGTTTGAGTCATCGACGAGACCGCGTCCGACGCCGAGAGCCGAGTGGTCTTCGAGATGCCGAAGTCGAGCACCTTGATGACGAGCGTCCCGTCGTTTCGAGGAACGCAGAAGAGGTTGGCCGGCTTGAGGTCTCTGTGAACGATGCCCAAGCTGTGCGCGTCCGCGATGGCCACGCTGGCCTGAAGCACGAAGTCGACGGCTTGCTCGATCTGCAAGGGGCCGCGCTGGCGAAGCCGCGAGCCGAGGTCGACCCCTTCGAGAAACTCCATGACCAGGTACGGAGCGCCGCTCTCGAGCGTGCCGACATCGAACACGCGCGCGACATGCTCGCTCGTGATCTTGACGGCCGCGCGCGCTTCACGAGCGAATCGCCCGACGGCCTCCGGATGCTCCAGCGTGGCCGGGAGCAGAAACTTGAGCGCGACGCGCGTTTCGAGCTGCACATGGTGCGCGGCCACCACGGCGCCCATCCCGCCGACCCCGAGCACTCTCTCGACGCGGTATTTACCCGCGAGGACTTCTCCCTCGCGCAGCCCTGCTATCTCCCAAGGATCGCCCCGCGCCATGGTCCTCCCAGGGTTTATCGCACGCCCCGCTCGGGGTGTGGAGGCCCTGACCGATCCGGGTGGCCTGCTAGCGGAAGACTACGACTCCAAGCTCGTAGAGCCCCCGAACGAGCTCGAGAACGGCGCTCCGATCCATGCCGCAGAGATCGATGAGCGTTTCCAGATCGAGCGAGGCGTCCATCAGCGAGAGAACGAACCCCGCGCGGTGGTCGACGTGAAGCTTCTTGAGCTCGTCGGAGCCCACCGCCAAGCGAGGCGCGCCGACAATCGCGCGCGCCCAGGCCTCGTCGGTCATCGCGGGCGGGGGCGGCTTGCTCGAGCACGCGGTAAGGCGCACCTCGGACGCGGGCCCCTCGGGCATCGTCGGGCTACTCGGTCGTGCGAGACGGAGCGGTCGCGAGGCCGTACGCAGCGCCTGCTCGGTGTCGTGCGCGAATCGCGCTTCGACCGTCGGCGGCATGGTGGGCCGGTTGCTCGTCTGTCCCATCCTTAAACACTATACGGTGCAACTTGAGTCTAGCTCGCCCCCCTGGGCCGTTTTCCTGAGGGATTACCCGACTTGCGCCCCAGGGGCCCCCGAGTCACCGACTCAGTGAGCCACGTAGGTGGGGGCGCTACTTCAGGGCGCTACTTCTGGATGGGTAGCCCGTCGGCTTCCCAAGCGAGCAGCCCTCCCTCGAGGAAGGCGACCGGCGACCCCTGCTCGGCGAGCTTCTCGCTCAGGGCTTTCGACTTGTCGCCGGCGCGGCAATACAGCACCGGTTGCCCTTGCAACATGTAGAGCTCAGCCATGCGCTGCTCGACCGTCTCGAGAGGGATGTTGACGGCGGTGGGCAAGTGGGCGCGCCCGAAGGCGGCCGCGTCGCGCGTGTCGACGGGAACGATGGCATGCGCCGAGAGCAGCTGCGCGAGCTCGGCGGGCTTGAGCGCGCCGGCCGCACGCGGCAAAAACGGCTCGACTAGCTCGCGCATCTTGGCTTTGCGAATGGCGCCGACGACGGCGTCCTGAATGCGGCCTTCAGCCACGACCATGAACGTCGGCACGCTCTGAACGCGCAGCTGCTGGGCGATGATGGGAGCCTTGTCGATGTCGATCTTGACGACCTTGACCTTGCCGGCCTGCTCTCTCGCGAAGGCTTCGACGTCCGGGGCAATGGCCTTGCACGGCTGACACCAGTCGGCCGTAAACTCCATGAGCACCGGTAGCTCGCTCCGAAGGACCTCGGCTTCGAAGTCGCGCTCGGTGACGTACGGCACGCTCCCCGCGCTTTTGCCCATCGCGCCGCCGTTTTGCTTTGCGCCGCTGCCGCTCCCTCCGAAGCCACCCAGGATCGTCATGCTGTCCGTATCTATACGCACGCGTTCTCGGTCGTCGAGGGGGGGGGCGGCCACGCGCACGACTTGCAGGTCGTTGGTCTTGGAATCCAATCGGCGGTAAAAAGGCTTTGGGACGTGTGAGGGTAGCCCATTGAGCACGAACGAAGACGACACGGACCCCTCGACGCCGAGCGCGCGACGCTCGAGTCGGCCCGCGCCCCGCGTCGAGGGTACCGATCCGGGCGTGGGCGATCCGGTCACCGAGCCCATCGCTGTGCCGACCCGGCCGCTCAACATCGTGGTGCCCGCTCCGGGGCTCTCGACGATGACGCCGACCCCGCCTCCGGCCGCCGCGCAGCAGGCTCTGCTCAAGCACAAGGATTCCGTCGAAATCTTGCTCGATGGCATGACCGATCAGCGGCTCGAGCGCACCCGGACCACGCCGCAGAGCGATGGGCAAGCCTCGGCGGCCTATCACTCGGCGCATACACCTCCCGCCTCCGAGCGGGCGCCGAACGACGACGTGCCCAAGGTCTTGCTCGATCGCCCCCTCACGCCCACGGCGGTGAGCCCCCGCCCGTCTCCTGCCCCTGGCCGCTCGTACTCTTCCGATGCAACCGTCCTGGTCGTTCCCGAGCGGCTGGGTCGTCGCCTCGTCGTGGCCGTCGTGCTGGGGCTGCTGGTCGCGGCAGTCGTCCTCTTGCTGCTCGAGATGAGTGGGCGTCGGCCCGCGCCCTCGGTGGCTCCAAGCGAAACTCCCCGTCCGAGCACGACCGCCAGCGCAGGCGCGAGCGTCGTCGTGGCTCCGGGGCCGGTTTCGACCGCGCCGACTCCATCCCCGCCCATGTCGGCGGCCGAGGCGGCCTCGACGTCGCCGCCGGCAGTGGCGAGCTCGATCTCGACAAGAGGTCGCGTGGAGACGGCTCCGGGCCAGCCCACAAAGCGGCGGCCCAAGGCGGGGCCCGCTTCGAGCGGAGATTTCGGCGAGTTTAGAACGAACTTTTGAGTCGGCTGGGCTAGGGTAGGCGCCGACCCGAAGACCCATGAGACGAGCGGTTCGACTTGCCCTGCTGACGGTCGCGTCGAGCGTCGCGGCGCCGCTGGCCCATGCGGCCGACGAAGGAGCCGAGCGCGACGCTCAGGCGCGCTTCGAGGAGGGGCTCGCGCGCGCCAAAGGGGGCGACTTCGACGCCGCCCGCATCTCGTTCACGCAGGCGTATGCCGTGCTCCGTCGCCCGCGCATTCTTTGGAACTTGGCGCTCAGCGAAGAGAAGACGGGGCACGTGCTCGAAGCTCTCGCCCACTTCAAATCCGTTGCGCGCGATCCCTCGGCCGACGAGGCTGACCGCGCGGGGGCGCAAACGCACGTGGCGTCGCTCTACGGCGAGACGGCGCACATCGAGGTGCGCGCGCCCGCGGGAGCCCCGGTGACGATCGACAGCGGTCCGGTGGTGGGGACGACGCCGCTTGCCGACGTGCTCGACGTGGCCGCCGGGCGGCACGTCGTCGAGGCCCATCTCCCGCAGGGCACGTCGGCGATCGTCGTGCAGCCCGCCGCGGGCGAGGTGGTCGCAGCCAACTTCTTTGCGCCGGCGGCTTCGGTCGCCCCCGCGACTCCGGTGGCGGGCCCGGCGGCCGCGCCCGCCGCTCCGCACGCGAGCACCCACGCCGCCGCATCGATCCCCGCGGACACGGGCGGCTCCACGGAGGCGCCGCGCGTGATTGTCGTGGCCGCCGTGGGCGGGGTTGCCCTGGCCGCCCTGGTCTTCGGCGTGTACTTCGGGGCGACGTCGAACAGTGACGCCAACACGGCCAACGGGCTTCGCGCCCAGCTCCACAGCGATGGGTGTAACGCCCCCATGGGTGCGGCCATCGCGATGTGCTCTCAGCTGAGCGACGCCGTGAGCTCCGAGAATCGCAACGCGGGGCTCTCGACCGGGATGTACGTGACGGCGGGGGCGCTCGCCGCAGCGGGGCTGGTCACATGGCTCGTCTGGCCAAAGAGCGAGCCGGCTCACAGCGCCATTCGTGTGTCGCCCATGGTCGGGCCGGGCGTCGTCGCCGGGCTTTCTGCGGGGACGGCGTTCTAACGGAGGTGCGGGCGATGAGTCGTGAGCTTGCTTGGATCGGACTGAGCGCGGGGTTGCTTTCGGTGCTGGCCGCCATGGCCTACGGATGCGGTCAGACGAGCTCGGGAACTTGTGCGGACAACGGGACATGCGCAACCGTGATGGAAGCCGGAGGCGACCAGACGGCGGACGGCCCCGAGACTGCATCCGAAGGCGGTTCGCCCGAAGCGGGGACCGATGCGGCCGACGCGGGCGACGGGTTCGATGGTTACACGTGCGACCCGACGCAGCTGCCGTCGCAAGACCCGTGTGTCATCAACGACGCGTACGGAGTCTTCGTATCGCCGACCGGTCGAAGCGGGGCGGCCGGGACCATGGCCGATCCGTTTCTGAGGGTGGCCGATGCGATTGCAGCCGCCACCGGCCACAGCGACCGAGTGCTCGCGTGCGCGGGCAGCTACGACGAGGCGCTCATACTCGGAGCCATCCCCGGTCAGGACGCGGGAGCGATCCCGGCGACCGACGGGGGAGTGGACGCGGCTGAGGAAGAGAGCTTTTCGGGAGGGGTAAACGTTTTCGGCGGGCTCGATTGTGCCAACGGGTGGAAGTACACAGGTGCCAAAGCGATCCTCGCGCCCACGACGCGGGGCGTTGCGCTCACCGTCAAGGGTCTCGTGGCGGGCCTGACGTTCGAAGACTTCGGGTTTCACTCACTCGCAGGAGTTGAGAGCGGCGAATCGAGCATCGCCGTCTTCGCAAGCCAGTCGGCGGCGCCCGGATTGCTCCTGCGCCGGTGCGAGATCGTCGCGGGCGCGGGGCAACCGGGGACGGACCAAGTGGGAACGACGGGGTTCGACGCGGGGGCGCCCGCGGGACTACCGGGAACGGCAAACAGTGGGGGAGGCACTACGCCGAACGCGTGTGGTGGTGTTGCCATGGCTAGTGTGGGAGGGGCAGGGGGGCAGCCCGCAGCGATGGGCACCGACGGAACGGACGGGACGCCCGGGCCCTCCAACAAGGGGACGGCGATTGCGTGCATATTGGGTGCAGGCGAAGGGAACGTCGGGGGACGAGGCTTGGGCGGAGCTGCGGGAACAGTGGGCCTTGGCGCCGCGAGCTGGGCCCAGTTCGACCAAAACGGATGGGTCCCCAGCGCGGGGCTTCCCGGGGGACCCGGGGGAGTCGGTCAAGGTGGCGGTGGCGGCGGCTCGGCCGACACGAGTGGTGGTGGCGGGGGTGGCGGCGCGGGTGGTTGCGGGGGGATCGGTGGTTCGGCGGGCACCGGAGGTGGCTCCAGCATTGCCGTTCTCGTCTACCAATCGAGCGTGGATCTCGAGCAGTGCACAATCACAGTCGCCGATGCGGGCAAAGGCGGCAACGGCGCGACCGGGCAGGTCGGGCAGGCCGGCGGAGCTCACGGTAGCGGCTATAGCGGCAGTACCGCCTGCGCCGGTGGAAACGGCGGCTACGGGGGCACTGGTGGGGGGGGCGGTGGCGGTGCGGGAGGTCTTTCGACTGACGTGCTTTGGCTAGGTACTGCCCCGACTATCGATGGATCTCCAGTCGGTGAAGCCATCGTTTCCGACGCCGGAGGAGACGCCGGGACACTGGCGCAGAGCCTCGTGGGATCTCCAGGAGCTGCCGGGACGGGGGGCGCCGACCCAGACGGAGGCACCAACCCGGGCATGAGTGGTACCGACGGTAAGCCTGGGACTACCGCGGCGGTAATGCAGTTTCAGTAACCCGCGCCCGCGCCCGCGCCCGCGCCCGCGCCCGCGCCCGCGCCCGCGCCCGCGCCCGCGCCCGCGCCCGCGCCCGCGCCCGCGCCCGCGCCCGCGCCCGCGCTGTGTCTCGCGCGAGAGCGAACGCGGGCGCAATAGGA
>Ga0302325_10000350_pt1 | contig 130569 bp, 111 predicted proteins | sample Palsa_T0_2_FD_201948 | JGI IMG/M metagenome (GOLD analysis project Ga0302325, IMG submission 201948) | Peat permafrost microbial communities from Stordalen Mire near Abisko, Sweden - Palsa_T0_2 | ecosystem: Environmental > Terrestrial > Soil > Palsa > Peat permafrost | place: Sweden: Abisko...
CTTGGGGTTGGGAGGCAGCCTGAACACGATCACATCGCCGCGCTTCGGAGTGCCGGTCGGAACCACCAGGGTATTGGTGACCGGCAGCCTCAATCCATAGGAATACTTGCTCACGAAAATGAAATCGCCGTCGAACAGGGTCGGCATCATCGAATCCGACGGGATGCGGAACGGCTCGAATAGAAACGAGCGGATCACCAGCACCAGCACGATGACTGGAAAGAACGAGCGCGCATATTCCACTGCCAGGGGTTCGCGCACGCGCTCGGGCGGCGTGCCGGCCGCCGCCGCGACCCGCTTGCGGCCGGCGGCAAACAACAGCCGGTCCAGCGCCCAGATGACCCCCGATACCGCACCGACGATGACCAGCATGAGGCTGAAATCCACCGCCTCGTATTTGAACAGGCGCCAGAGCATGCCGAGGCCCAACACCACCAGTGCATAGCCGGCGAGCTTCGCCAGCCCCGGCTCCTCGACGCTGGTTGCGCCCGGGTCGCGCCGCGGGCGCAGATACCAGCCGTCGACCAGAATGATCAGCACGCAGACCACGCTCGCGCACAGCATCGCTACAAAAAGGCTGTCACCGTCATTCACGAAAGACCCCCGCGCCGTTCAATTGTTTGGAATTCATCTTAATCTCGAGCTCAACTCGGCTTCTTGCCGACCTGCAATACCGCCAGAAACGCCTCTTGCGGAATTTCCACCTGCCCTACCTGCTTCATGCGCTTCTTGCCGGCCTTCTGCTTCTCCAGCAGTTTGCGCTTGCGCGTGATGTCGCCGCCATAGCACTTTGCGAGCACGTTCTTGCGCATCGCCTTGACGGTCGCGCGCGCGATGATGTGGCTGCCGATCGCCGCCTGCACCGCCACCTCGAACATCTGCCGCGGAATCAGCTCCTGCATCTTGTCGACCAGATCGCGGCCGCGGTTATAGGAATTGTCCCGGTGCACGATCAGCGACAGCGCGTCGACCGGCTCGCCGTTGATCAGCACATCGAGCTTTACCAGCGGCGCGGCCTGAAAATGGCTGAATTCATAGTCGAAGGACGCATAGCCGCGGCTCGCCGATTTGAGGCGGTCGAAGAAGTCCAGTACGATTTCGGCGAGCGGCAACTCGTACTGCAGCGATACCTGGCTGCCGAGGAACAGCATCTTTTTCTGCACGCCGCGCTTTTCGCTGCACAGCCCGAGCACTGCGCCGACGTGATCCGGCGGGACTAGGATATTGGCGATGATGATCGGCTCGCGCAGCTCGGACACCCGGTCCTGCGGCGGCAGCTTCGACGGGTTGTCGACATTCACCACCGAGCCGTCGGTCAGCAGCACCTCGTAAATGACGGTCGGCGCGCTGGTGATCAGCGCCAGATCGTATTCGCGCTCGAGCCGCTCCTGCACGATGTCCATGTGCAGCAGGCCGAGAAATCCGCAGCGAAACCCGAAGCCCAGCGCGGTCGACACCTCGGGCTCGAAATGCAGCGCCGAGTCGTTCAGCTTGAGTTTCTTGAGCGCATCGCGGAACTGCTCATAGTCGTCGGAACTGACCGGAAACATGCCCGCGAACACTCGCGGCTGCACCTGCTTGAAGCCCGCCAGCGCCTGCTTGGCCGGATTGGCCTCCAGGGTGATGGTGTCGCCCACCGGAGCTCCGTCGATTTCCCGGATGCCGGCGATGACGAATCCCACCTCGCCGGTGTTCAGAGACTCGCGCGTCACCGGCTTCGGACTGAAGCGGCCCAGCTTGTCGATGTTGTGGCTGCGGCCGGTGGACATGACCCGGATCTTGGCGCCCGAGTGCAAGGCGCCGTTCATCACCCGAACCAGCGAGACCACGCCGACGTAATTGTCGAACCAGGAATCGATGATCAGTGCCTGCAGCGGGCCATCCGGATCGCCTTTCGGCGGCGGAATGCGCTTCACCAGGTGTTCCAGCAATTCGGTGATGCCTTCGCCGGTCTTGGCGCTGACCAGCGCGGCATCATCGGCCGGAATGCCGATGATTTCCTCGATTTCGTGCATCACCTTGGCCGGATCGGCCGACGGCAAATCGATCTTGTTGATGACCGGCAGCACTTCCAGCCCCTGTTCCAGGGCGGTGTAGCAGTTGGCGACGCTTTGCGCCTCGACCCCCTGCGCCGCGTCCACGACCAGCAGCGCGCCCTCGCAGGCCGCCAGCGAGCGCGACACCTCATAGGAGAAGTCCACATGCCCGGGCGTATCGATGAAATTCAGCTGATAGGTCTCCCCGGCGAGCGATGTGTAGCCCAAGGTCACGCTTTGCGCCTTGATGGTGATCCCGCGTTCGCGTTCCAAATCCATCGAGTCCAGAACCTGGGCCTGCATCTCCCGGGCGTCAAGGCCGCCGCATTGCTGGATGAATCGATCCGCCAAGGTCGATTTGCCGTGATCAACATGAGCAATGATGGAAAAGTTGCGGATATTCTTCATCGAGGCCTGAGTCTGGGCAAACCAGTGATTATACCGGTCGGCGGTGGTGTGCGAGCGCCTTATGCACCTCCTCGGCGTCCAAGTGGCCGTGGCAAACCAATTCCCCGGCGTACAGCAACACCGGAATCTTGTGCCCATAGCGCAGGCGCGCCGCGCTGTCCGAATCGACGTCGACCACATCCACGGGCACATTGCGCGCAACGCGCAGCGCCTGAAGCTGGCTGAGCATTTCCTCGCAGAGGCCGCACCCGGGGCGCGAGTACAGCAAAAAGCGCACGGCTTATCGCGGCAGCGCGGTAACCGAGTGGGCGATGAATTCGACCGTCTGAGCCGGAACCTCGCCGACCGCCGTGACTTGGTGACCCTGGATCACCGTCGAGAAGGCATAGCCTGAGCCGACCCTGGCAAGCCCCTGCATCGGCTGTGGCGAGGACCCCGTGCCCACCTCGACGAACACCGACACCGTGGCCAGCCCGTCGGAGTAGACCAAGTGGCTCGCCGGAACGGTCGCCTCCCCCAGGGTCTGGGCGCCGGTCACCGTCAGGCGGAAACCCGGCGGCAATTGACTGGCGCGAAACGCCGAGAGCGCGGCGAGCGCATTATCGTGTGCCACGTCCTGCGCCGGGCCCTGCCGCACCCAGCGCATGCCCTCGGTGTGCACCGCGGGAGCCAAGTCGCTGTCCGGAATGCTTTCCGGCATCTCCAGGCGCGCGAACAGGATCTGCTCGATCACCTGCCCGCGGGAATCGCATAGCTGCGTCTTCAAGGGCATGGCGGTCTTTTCGTCCAGCCACAGCCGATAGCCGAAGCGGAATTGATCCTTCGGGTTCACGGCAATGACGCGCGCGGCGCGCCCCAGCACCCGCGTCGCCGGCAGCGACTCGATGCGGTAAAACTCGTCCGCATCCGCGCCGAACCTGGGCAGCGAGCCCAGGAAGGGACCGTGATCCTGCCGCGGTTCCACCAACACCGTGTGCTGATCCGGCAGATAACAGGTGAGATTGTCATTGTTGCGCACGAACTCGCGTCCGGAGCCGTCCAGCGATTGGAGCCGCTCGGCCACCTGGCCGGCGCGGACCCGATGCACGATGCGCATGGTCTCGACGCGGCCCTCGGTCAGATGAAAGAAGGTGCCGTCGTAGTTTCGGGTGGCCAGAGCCTGATTCATCTTTTCGAGCCAGTCGCGCGGATCGTCGGCGCTGTGCGACCTCTCGGGCAATGCCAACGCCAACACGCCGACCACGGCGCACGGAATCAGCCAGCCGGCCCGATTATCCGGCTTGGTCATGGGGCGCTGCGAGTTTCCGGTGCGGCCGGCGTCGGCGCCTCATCGGCGGCGGTCAACAACCCGGCCAACACATTGCTCTGGCCCAGCACCGAGGAGTACTTGCTGTGGGCGAAGACATAATTGGTCAGGCGGGCGGCCGGCAATGCCGCGGGCGCCTCGCCCACCGCCGCCGGCGTCGTGTAAATACGCGGCTCCTTGGACGGGCCGGCGGGGATGCTCTGCGCCATCACGGCCACTCCCGGGCGCACGCCCGGCGCCACCGCGCGCTGCTGCAGGGCGACGACCGCCACCGCGGCCACACCGGCCGCAACCGCCGCGCCGGCCACCGGATGCCACCAGCGTCGCGCTCGAGCGCGCTGCGCGGACCCGCCCGAGGGTCTGGGCTCGCCGTCGATGGCTCGATTGATGCGCGCGGTCAGTCCGCGGGACAAATGATCTTGCGGCGCCCCGCGGCAGGCCTCGCCGATCAATGCGTAGCGCCCGAAGCTCTCGCGCAGCTCCGCATCGCGCGTCAGGCGCTTCAACAATAATTCGGTTTCCGAGTTGGGCAATTCCCCGTCGAGAAATGCCGAAATCTGCTCACGAATTTGTTCGCTCATGTGTCCTCAGGCCGGCCAAGGCCGCCGTCAAAAATAGGCCGCAATTTCTTATCGATGGCTTCGCGCGCGCGGAATATCCGCGAGCGCACCGTGCCCACCGGACAATCCATGGTCTGCGCAATGTCCTCATAGCTCAAACCCTCGAGTTCGCGCAGCACGATCGCGGTGCGCAGATCCTCGGGGAGATTCTCGATGGCGCGATTCACGGTGTCCCGGATCTCATCGGTGAGCAGCAAGCCTTCGGGCGTTTCCGATTCGGCCAGCCGCGCATGCAGATCGTATTGCTCGGGATCCTGTAAATCGAGGTCATAATCCATCGGGCGGCGTTTGCTCGCGACCAGCGCGTTCTTGGCGGTATTGATCGCGATTCTATAGAGCCAGGTATAAAAAGCGCTATCGCCGCGAAATGACTGCAACGCACGGTAGGCTTTGACAAAAGCCTCCTGTGCAATGTCCTCCGCCTCGGTCGCATCGTGCACGTATCGCATTATCAGCTTCAGCACCTTGTGCTGGTATCGCAGGACCAACAAATCGAAGGCCGCCCGTTCGCCGCGCTGGACTCTTTCCACCAGCTTGAGGTCGCTCTCCTCGACACTCATCAAGCGAAGCCTGTCGCGATAGACCGGTACCCGTGGGAAAAGTTCGACAATTCCCGCGCCGGACGGTTTAAGCGTGACTTCGTGCACATGGCTGATTCTAGCAGTGGCTAATCGCCGGACTAGCAGTCCTGAGCAGCGCCTGCTGTTATTCGGCCAATGAGGCCGGCCAGCGGCTCCGGCGGGGTCTCCCCACCCAGGCAATAGGCGAAGATCACGGGATCCTGGGCTTCGAGAAGCTGCCTGAAGGCCTGCTGATCCGCGTTGGACGCGCTGCAAAACCGCTCTTCGACATATCGTCCGAGCAGCAAGTCGAGCTCCTTCATGCCGCGGCGGCAGCGCCAGCGCAGCTTTGCCAGTTCCTTTGGATCGATCCCGGTCATTGGCAAAGCCTCAATGCCGGCGCTTGGCCATCATCTGCTTGATCTCGCCGATGGCTTTCGCCGGATTCAGGTCCTTCGGGCAGGCCTCGGCGCAGTTCATGATGGTGTGGCAGCGATACAGGCGAAATGGATCTTCCAGCTCATCGAGCCGTTCGCCGGTTGCCTCGTCCCGGCTGTCGACGATCCATCGATAGGCGGCCAACAGAGCCGCAGGTCCCAGGTAACGCTCGCTGTTCCACCAGTAGCTCGGACAGCTGGTGGAACAGCAGGCGCACAGAATGCACGCCGAGGGGCGATCCACCTTCTCCTGATCCTCCTTGGACTGCAGGCGCTCGGCATCCGGCGGCGGCGGCGTGCGGGTTTGCAGCCAGGGCTTGACCGATGCGTACTGCGCATAGAAGTTGCTCAAGTCGGGCACCAGATCCTTGATCACCGGCAGGTGCGGCAGCGGATAGATCTTGATGTCGTGCCTGACGTCGGCGCAGGCGCTGATGCAGGCCAGTGCATTCCTGCCGTCGATGTTCATGGCGCAGGAGCCGCAAATCCCCTCGCGGCAGGAGCGGCGAAAACTCAAGGTGGAATCGATCTCGTTCTTGATCTTGATCAGGGCGTCCAAGATCATCGGACCGCAACTATCCATGTCCACTTCATAGCTGTCGAGCCGCGGGTTCTCCGCCAGATCCGGATCGAATCGATAGATCTTGAACACGCGCACGTTCTTCGCGCCTGCCGGGGCCTTGAACACCCGGCCGTTGTTGCGCACCTTCGAATTGGCGGGGAGGAAAAACTCAGCCATCGACGCTCCTCAGTAGGTTCTCGCCTTCGGCGGAATGGTTTCGACCTCGTCGGTCAGGGTATTCAGGTGCACCGCGCGGTAATCGAATCGAGATGCGCCTTTCTCGTCCACCCAGCATAGGGTGTGCTTCATCCAATTCTTGTCGTCGCGCTCCGGGAAGTCCTCGCGCGCATGGGCGCCGCGGCTCTCGGTGCGGTTCTCGGCAGAATGCATGGTCGCGACCGCCTGCCCCAGCAGATTATCCAGCTCCAGCGTCTCGATCAGATCGGTGTTCCAGATGAGCGAGCGATCGCTCACCTGCACATCGGCGAAGGCGGCGAAAACCTCCGCCAGCCTGCGCTTGCCCTCGTTGAGCGTCTCGCCGGTGCGGAATACCGCCGCGTCGCTCTGCATGATGCGCTGCATCGCCAGGCGCACATCCGCCGTGCGATTCTTGCCCTTGGCGTGGCGCAACCGATCCAGCCGGGAGATTGCAGCCTCGCCGGCGCCCTTCTTGAAGTCGCGGTGCGGCGCGCGCGGTTTGAGCACGTCGGCGCAATGCCGCGCAGCCTCGCGGCCGAACACCACCAGATCGAGCAGCGAGTTGGACCCTAAGCGGTTGGCGCCATGGACCGACACACAGGCCGATTCGCCGGCTGCCATCAGCCCCGGAACCAGCGTTTCGGAGGCGCCCGCAACGGCGCCCCGAACCACCACCTCGCCGTGCACATTGCAGGGGATGCCGCCCATGTTGTAGTGGACCGTGGGCAGCACAGGAATGGGTTCCTTGTTGACGTCGACATTCGCAAAGATTCTTGCGGTCTCCGCAATGCCCGGGAGCCGCTCCTTGATGACCGCCGGTCCTAAATGCTCCAGGTGCAGATGGATGTGGTCCTTGTGCGCGCCGACGCCGCGGCCCTCGCGAATCTCGATGGTCATCGAGCGGCTGACGACATCGCGGGATGCCAGGTCCTTGGCATTCGGCGCGTAGCGCTCCATGAACCGCTCCCCGGCGGAATTGGTCAGGTATCCGCCCTCGCCTCGCGATCCTTCGGTGATCAGGCAGCCGGCGCCGTAGATTCCGGTGGGGTGGAACTGCACGAACTCCATGTCCTGCAGCGGCAGGCCGGCGCGCAGCACCATGCCGCCGCCATCGCCGGTGCAGGTGTGCGCCGATGTGCAGGAAAACCATGCGCGGCCATAGCCGCCGGTGGCCAGCAACACCTGGTGGGCGCGAAAGCGATGCAAGGTGCCCTGCGACATGTCGAGCGCGATGACGCCGCGGCATTCGCCGTCCTCCATGATGAGGTCGAGCGCGAAGTATTCGATGAAGAACGTGGCATCGTGCTTCAGCGACTGTTGATAAAGGGTATGCAGCATGGCATGCCCGGTGCGGTCGGCCGCGGCGCAGGTGCGCTGCGCAATGCCCTTGCCATAGTGCGTGGTCATCCCGCCGAAGGGCCGCTGGTAGATGCGCCCGTCGTCGGTGCGGGAGAAAGGCACCCCATAATGCTCGAGCTCAACCACCGCCGCGGGCGCCTCCTTGCACATGAACTCGATCGCATCCTGATCGCCCAGCCAGTCCGAGCCCTTCACGGTGTCGTACATGTGCCAGCGCCAATCATCCTCGCCCATGTTCCCCATGGCCGCGGAGATGCCGCCTTGCGCCGCCACCGTGTGGCTGCGGGTCGGAAACACCTTGGTGAGGCAGGCGGTGGAAAAACCGGCTTGCGCCAGTCCGAAGGCCGCGCGCAGTCCCGCCCCGCCGGCGCCGACGACGACCACATCGTAGGTGTGGTCGATGAATGAATAGTCGCTCATGAGTTCACGATCCGAAGGCCACGCGCAGGATCGCGAACAGCGCCGCAGCGCCTGCCAGCACATACAAGAATCGCAGCGCCAGCAGCCAAAGCAGCTTGGCGCCGGCGGCATGCACATAGTCCTCGACGATGACGCTGGTGCCGAGATAGGAGTGATAGAACAGCACCGTGACCAGCAGCAGCGCCAGCAAACTGCTGATCGGCAGACCAAGCCAGATTTTCACCGTGTCGAATTGCAAATCGGGCAGCGCGAGCAGCGAGAAGAAGAACCACAGGGTCAGGGGTATCAGAGCCACTGCGCTGACGCGTTGCGCCCACCAATGGGCCACGCCCTCCTTGGCCGAGCCCATGCCGAGTACCCGTCCCAGAGGACTGCGCAGGCTCACGGGTGCGTTCCGAACAACAGCAAGCCCCAGACGCACGCCGTAGCCCCGAGCGCGGCGAGCACCACCACCCAGCCGCTCAAGTGCCGCTGGACGCGCTCGAATCCCAACCCTGCGTCCCAAAACAAATGCCGAATGCCGTTCAGTAGGTGGTACAGGAATGCGAAGGTCCAGCCGATCAGGGCGATAGTGCCCGCCGGGCCGGCAAGCACGCTCATGGCGGCCGCATACGCAGCGGCGCCGCCGGCCAATGAAATCAGCCAGTAGCTCAACACCAGCAAGCCGAGCGCCAGCGCCGCGCCGGTAATGCGGTGAAGAATCGACAGGGTATTGCCGATCTGCCAGCGATAGATTCGAACGTGGGGTGAAAGCGGCCTGGCGCGTTGGGGCATGGTCGGTCCTAGAAGTCGATGCAACGGCCGCGCAATTCCCAATCGCCATAGCGCGTCGGCGACAGCCCTTCGCGGCCACCCAGCTCGCGGGGACCGCCCAGCTCGCGGGGACCGCCCAGCTCGCGGGGAACGCCCAGCTCGGGCGCAATGGACTCGGGCGGAGCTTCAGGCTCGGGCGGATCTTCGGTAGTCGGCATCAGGGATGAAAGTTTGCCAGAAAACCGGGACGCAAACCTAAATTGGCGGTGCAGGGGTTGACACCGGACGATGTGTACCCATCTCATGAGACGATGATCGCCGCTTCAACACCTGCGTCGGGGCGTTTGCGCCATTACGGCCTGCTGCGGTTTTTGGGAGCGGACGCCATAAGCTTCCTGCAAGGCCAGCTCTCCAACGACATGCGTCAATTGGCGGCCGGCTCGCCGCTATTGGCCGCATATTCCAGCCCGCAGGGGCGCGTGCTCGCGCTGCTGCGCGTGCTGCCGCACTCCACGGGCCCGGTCGCGATCCTGCCGCGGGAGCTCGTGCAGCCGACGCTCGAACAGCTCGGCAAATTCATCCTGCGCGCCAAGGTGCGCATCGAGAACGCGGGCGACGCGCTCGAGGTGGCGGCCAGCCACGCAAGCAGCGACTTGGAATCGCGCGGCATCGCCGTCCCAGAAACCGACCGCGGCTACGCCGAGCACAACGACATCGGCGTGGCACGCGTGAGCCGCCATGCCGATCGATACTGGGTCATCGGCAGCCGCGCGCGATTGGCGGAGCACGGCTTCGCAGACGGCGATGCGGATGCCGCGCGCGCAGAGCATGATTGGCGCCTCGCGGACATACGCGCCGGCCTGCCGCAAATTTATGCGCAAACACGCGAATTATTCGTGGCTCAGATGCTGAATCTCGATCTGCTGGACGGCATCAGCTTCTCCAAAGGCTGCTACACGGGTCAGGAGATCATCGCGCGCACCCAGCATCGAGGGCGCATCAAGCGCCGACTATTTCGGCTGCAACTGCCGAGGGCAGCGTGGAACATCGGGGATGCGCTGCGCCTCGATGATGGCCGGGCAGGCCGCCTGATCGAACTGGCGCAGACTGGCGAAGCATTCGAGTCGCTCGCGGTTCTGCATGCCGAGAGCGGCGAGGCCGAGCCAGGAGCCACGGCCACCGCGGCCACCGCGGCCACCGCGGCCAAGCAATTGCCGCTTCCCTATGCAGTGTAGGAAAGCGCGTACTTGCTCTAGTTACCGGCCATTTATTTGGGCGTAGACTAACGCTCCGTGAGGGAACAATCAGCGGTTCACGAGGTCTTAACAGAATGAGATTTGGCGCTCGCGCCCGCAGGGCGATGAGCCTGGGTTATTGTCAACATCTGTGAAGATTGGTAGGTATTTATGCGACACACGGCAGGCACTCACTGGATTCGAACGGGCGCGATCGCGCTGGTCGCGGGGCTGTTGCTGAATGCTTCGGCCTTCGCTCAAAGCCATGGCGGCTCGCCTGGCGGCGGCGGCCATGCAAGCGGCTTCAGCGGCGGCGGCCACGCAGCCTACGGCGGCTATGCGGGCGGCTATCACGGCGGCGCCTATGGCTGGCATGGTGGATATGGCTATGGCTGGCACGGCGGCTATTACGGTGGCTGGCGCGGCTATGGCGGTTGGGGCTGGGGTTGGGGCGGCCTAGGATACGGATTGTTCTTCGCGAGCCTGCCGCTGTATTACTCGACTTACTGGTGGGGTGGAGTGCCCTACTACTACGCGAACGACAACTATTACATATACAACCGCAGCGCCGGCCAGTACGAGACGGTTCAGCCGCCGCCGGAAGTGGCCGCCCAGGCAGGACCGGCCAATACCACGGTGTTTGCCTATCCCAAGAACGGGCAGACCGCCGACCAGCAGTCCAAGGACACCTTCGAGTGTCACCAGTGGGCGGCAGGTCAGACTGGCTTCGATCCGACGCTGGCGGGAAGCGCGCCGGCCGTGACCGCGGGAGCGGGAGCGAATGCTGCGCCGCCGGCGGCGGCGACCGCAGCGCCCGGTAAACAGCAGGACTACATGCGCGCGCAGGCAGCGTGCCTCGAGGGTCGCGGCTACAGCGTGCAATAGCAAAGATCGCGATTGGTTTAGAGATCGATGATTTCGACGGCTGAGGCGCGCAGCGGTTCGCCGAGGAATAGGCTGCCGACCCGGGCGAAACGCGCGGCGCCGTCGGTCGCAAGCCAGGTGACGCGGCCCGCAGCGCCAAACTCAGCGCCGCTTGCGGCCTGGCTCGCCACGGCCGCCGCCGCGGTCGCGGCCGAGTCGACCAGCACCACGCCTTCGGGAAGCACCGCGCGGATGGCGGCTCCCAGCAGCGGAAAGTGGGTGCAGCCCAGCACCAGAGTATCGGGCGGGTCCTCACTCCTGAAGATCGGATCCAGGTAGCGCCTCGCGGCGGCCTCGACGATCGGTCCGTCCGTCCAGCCCTCCTCGGCCAGCGCGACGAATAAAGCACAGGCTACGCCTTCGACGCGCGCGCCCTCATTCAAGCGATGGATCGCGGCCGTGTAGGCGCCGCCGGCGATGGTGCCCTCGGTGCCGATGACCGCGATATGCTGCGATAAGGAGACCGCGACCGCTGCCGCCGCCCCCGGATCGATGACGCCGATCACCGGCAATCCGGGATGCTGCTGCTTGAGCGCGCCCAGCGCGGAGGCCGACGCGGTATTGCACGCGACCACGAGGCAACGGATGCGGCGCGCCAGCAGCGCCGCGGCGCATTGCAAGGAATAGCGCACCACCGTTTCCGCGCTCTTGGTGCCGTAAGGCAGGCGCGCAGTGTCGCCCAGATAAATGAAATCCTCGCAAGGCAGCGCGCGCCGCAGTTCCCGCAGCACCGTCAGTCCGCCGACGCCCGAATCGAACACGCCGATCGGCGCCGGCCGGGTCAAGACTCGGGCCGCATATGCGGGAACAGCAGCACGTCGCGAATCGAAGGCGCGTTCGTGAACAGCATCACCAGCCGATCGACGCCCAAGCCCAGTCCCGCGGCGGGGGGCATTCCATACTCCAGGGCGCGCACGTAATCCGCGTCGTAGTACATCGCTTCCTCATCGCCGGCGGTCTTGCGCTCAACCTGCTCCTTGAAGCGCTGCGCCTGGTCTTCTGGGTCATTCAGCTCCGAGAAGCCGTTGGCGAGCTCGCGGCCGCCGACGAAGAACTCCCAGCGGTCGGTGACGAAGGGATCGCGATCGTTGCGCCGCGACAAGGGGGACACTTCGGCGGGATAGGCATACGCAAAGGTGGGTTGCACCAGCGTGTGCTCGGCGGTCTTCTCGAAGATTTCGATCTGCATCTTTCCCGGCCCATCGCCGCTGCGCACCGGAATATTCAATTGCCGGCAAAATCGTTGCAGGTACGTGGCATCGCGAACCGACATCGGATCGAGATCCGGATTGTTCGCCAGAATGATCTCCTCGATGGTCATGCGCGCGAACGGACGGGAGAAATCCAGCTCGGTACCCTGGTAAGTCAGCATCTGCGATTCAAACAGCTCCTCGGCCAGGCCTTGGAACAAGATCTCGATCATGCGCATCAGATCCTCGTAATCGGCATACGCCTGGTACAGCTCGAGCATCGTGAATTCAGGATTGTGCTGCGTCGACACGCCCTCGTTGCGAAAGTTTCTGTTGATCTCATAGACGCGCTCGAAACCGCCCACGGTCAGGCGTTTCAAATACAGTTCCGGCGCGATGCGCAGGTACATATCCACGTCCAGGGCATTGTGGTGGGTCTTGAACGGCCGCGCGGCGGCCCCGCCGGGGATCGGGTGCAGCATCGGCGTCTCGACTTCGAGAAATCCGCGCGTGTCGAGGAAGCTGCGCAAGTAGCGCACGATGCGCGTGCGCGTTTCGAACACGCGCCGGCTGGCCTCGTTCACGATCAGGTCGACATAGCGCCTGCGATAGCGCAGCTCGGTATCGGCGATGCCGTGCCACTTGTCCGGCAACGGCCGCAACGATTTCGCGAGCAGCACCAGGCGCGCCACGCGCACCGAGAGCTCGCCGGTCTTGGTGCGGAACAGCGTGCCTTCGGCGCCCACCAGATCGCCGACGTCCCAGGACTTGAATTCATCGTAGACCTGCCCCAGAGCCGTCTGCTGCAGAAACACCTGAATCTGGCCGCTCGAATCCTCGAGATTCGCAAAGCTGGCCTTGCCCATGACGCGTTTGGCGCGCATGCGCCCGGCCACGCCGACCTCGATCGGCTCGGCCTCGAGCGCCTCGGCGGATTTGTCCCCATAGGCGGCGGCCAGATCCGCGGCGAATGCGCTGCGGCGAAAGTCGTTCGGGTAGGCCGGGCCGCGCTCGCGCAATTTCGCGAGCTTCGCGCGGCGCTCCGCAATCAAGTGATTCTCGTCGTTGTCGGTCATAGACCCTGCTTCAGGCTGGCTTGCATGAACTCATCGAGTGCGCCGTCGAGAACCGCCGCGGTATTGCCGATCTCGACCCCGGTGCGCAAATCCTTGATGCGCGACTGGTCGAGCACGTAGCTGCGGATTTGATTGCCCCAGCTTACATCGGACTTGGAATCCTCCAGCACCTTGGCCGCCGCGTTGCGCTTGTTGAACTCGAGCTCGTACAGCTTGGCCTTCAGCATCTTCATCGCCGTGGAGCGGTTCTTGTGCTGGCTGCGCTCGCTCTGGCAGGCGACGACGATGCCGCTCGGAATATGCGTGATTCGCACCGCCGACTCGGTCTTATTCACGTGCTGGCCGCCCGCCCCGCTCGACCGGTACACATCGGTGCGCAAGTCCGCCGGATTGATTTCAATATCGATATCGTCGTCCACCTCGGGCGACACGAATACCGATGCAAAAGAGGTGTGGCGGCGGTTGCCCGAATCGAACGGCGACTTGCGCACCAGGCGATGCACACCGGTCTCGGTGCGCAGCCAGCCGTAGGCATAGTCCCCGCTCATGCTGATCGTGGCGCCCTTGATGCCCGCGACCTCGCCGTCGCTTTGATCGATGATCTCGGTCTTGAATCCATGCCCATCGGCCCACTTCAAATACATGCGCAGCAGCATGGCGGCCCAATCCTGCGCCTCGGTCCCGCCTGCTCCCGCCTGAATGTCGAGAAAGGCATTGTGGGAATCCATCTTGCCGGGAAACATGCGCTGAAACTCGAGGCCTTGCACCTGCGCTGACAGACGATCGACATCGTCCCCGATTTCATCGGCGGCGCGCGTATCGGGCTCCAGCGCGGCCAGCTCCAGCAGTTCGCCTGCGTCCTTCAGGCCGCCGGAAATCCGATCCAGTCCGCCGACGATTTGCTCGAGTCGCGCGCGTTCCTTGCCGAGATCCTGGGCGCGCTCGGGCTTGTCCCAAATGCCGGGCTGCTCTAGCTCGCGAGCAACTTCCTGCAGTCGTTCGTTCTTGTTGTCGTAATCAAAGATACCCCCTCAAAGAGCCGGTGCGCTCCTCGAGTTCTTTGATGAACCGCTTGAGTTGATTGATTTCCATGATGTTCGAATCCTAGCACATCATTGCATCGCGGCCGACGCGCCCATTCTTGACCGAGACCCCTTCGGCGCGCAGTCGCCGCGCCTGTTCCCGGTGCGACCGCGATGCGGCAGGAAACACGATGCGCCCGCCCGCGCCAACTACGCGATGCCAGGGAAGATTCATCTCCTCGGGCGCCACTTTCAGGGCAAGACCTGCCTGGCGCGCGCGGCCGGGAAGCCCGGCGCTGCGCGCCACTTCGCCATAGGTCGACACGCGGCCCCGCGGGATTGCGCACACTGCGTCCCAGATTGCCTGCAGGGCGGGACTGTCCTCGACCGCGCCCCTGCGCGCCCGCGACCCCTTTGAACGTAGCGGCAGGAACAGCTCGTTGAATCCCGCCTTTCTGCCTGCCACGCAGCGCCTCGTTGGATTATGCGAGGTGGAACTGCTGCGCGTTCAGCTGCGCGCGCTCCACGCCTTGGTATTCGTTCACCTCGAGCCGATAGGCGAGCCGAATTCGCAGGCCGCGCTGCAATTGCGACTGTTCCGCCGCGCCGCCCAAGTAGCCGAACAGAATTGCGTCGATGGGGCCTGAGCAATCGGCGGCGCGCAGCTGCAGCTTCAGATGCTTGCCGCCGACGATGCGGAAGTCCTGGATTTGAAACTCGCCGTCGAACAGCGGCTCTGGGAACCCCTGCCCCCAGGGACCGGCGGCGCGCAGTGCCAGCGCCGTGTCGAGCGAGAGTTCCGCGGCGCTCAGTTCCCCATCCGAATGGATCACGCCGGTCAGCGTTTCGCGATCCGCGCGCGCGGCAATCTCGCCGGCGAAGGCGGCTCGAAACTGCGCCAGATTCGCTTCGAGCAGGGTCAGTCCCGCTGCCATGGCGTGCCCGCCGAACTTCTCGATCAGGCCTGGATTGCGCGCGGCGATGCTGTCGAGCGCATCGCGAATGTGCACGCCGGGAATCGATCGCGCGGAGCCGCGTAAGCTACCGTCCTCCGCGGGAGCAAAGGCCACCACGGGACGATGCAGCCGATCCTTGATGCGTCCGGCGACCAGCCCCACCACGCCCTGATGCCAGGTCCTATCGAACAGGCACAGGCCGAAGGACTCCTGACCCGCGCTGAACTGCAGGGCCGAGGCAATTTCGACTGCCTCGAGCTGCATGCGCTGCTCGATCTCGCGCCGTTCCTCGTTCAGGCCCGCAAGCTGCCGCGCAAGGCTCGCCGCCTCGGCATAATCGTCGGACAACAGGCATGCGATCCCAAGGCTCATGTCGGTGAGGCGGCCGGCGGCATTCAGGCGCGGCGCCACCGCAAATCCCAGATCCGCCGCGCTCGCCGTGTCGACCCGCCTGCCGCCTGACTCGAGCAGCGCCCGAATTCCCGGCACGCACCGGCCGGCCCTGATGCGCCGCAGGCCCTGGGCGACCAGCACGCGATTGTTGCGATCGAGCGGCACGACGTCCGCCACTGTCCCCAGCGCCACCAGATCGAGCAGGTCGGTGGGCCGAAACTCCTGCGCTCCGAGCGAGCGAGCGAGCGCCGCGGCCACATAAAAGGCCACGCCGACGCCGGCCAAGGAGGGACTCGCGAAGCGCGACCCGGCGAGATTCGGATTGACGATGGCGGCTGCGCGCGGCAGGACACTGCCGGGCAGGTGATGATCGGTGACCAATACCGGAATACCCAGCCGCCGCGCGGCTTCGACTCCCTCGACGCTCGACACGCCGTTGTCCACAGTCACCAACAGGGTCGGCCGGCGGGCCGCGGCCAGATCGACGATTCCGGGCGTCAGCCCATAACCGAAGGTGAAGCGATTCGGCACCAGAAAATCCACGTGCGCAAAGCGCAGCGCGCGCAAGGCTCTAACCAGCAAGGCGCTGCTGGTTGCTCCGTCGGCGTCGAAGTCGCCGATCACCAGCACGCGACCCTGTTGGCGGTGCTGGGTCAGCAGATCCACCGCCGCCTCTACTCCCTCGAGCGAGCCCACCGGTAGCAGCCGCTCCAGGGAAAGATCGAGATCCTCGTTGCAAGAAAGGCCGCGCCCGGCGTACACGCGGCGCACCACCGGATGTAGGTCGCTGCCGAAGCCCTGCGGCGGCAGCGTCGCGCGCCGCCGAATCTCAAGTGTCGTCATCGAATGATTCCCACCATGGCCGAGTGCGCCGCCAGAATCGCCAGCGCCAAGCCGCGCTCAGCGAATAACACCATTCGCCCGCGGACAGCCGCGCCTCCCCGATCCGTCCGGCGCTCAAATCCGCAAGCATGGGCCGCAGCCAGCGCGACTCCGCTTCCGGCCAGTCCGGCGCGCCCGGCGTTTGCTCGAGCACCACGACGCCGCTGCCCGCCGCGCGCGGGTAGTGCGTGCGTGCCGGGAAAGCCGCGAACAAGACATCCTGGCCTGCGGTCCACCCCATAAGCTTGGGCATCTGCGCCAGCGTGGCGCCTCCGCCCCACAACCACAATCCGCTGACGGCACCCGCACCGCGCGCCGCGCGCATCCTATTCACGGCATGCTCGAAAAGCCACATCTCGACTTCGCTCATCAGCCGGCGAAGACGCGGCGCGCCGCTCCCGGTGGGCAGGTATGCAGCGATATCTCTGCCCACCGCGCTGCGCGGATCCTGAGTTTCGGCACGCACGGATTCATCGAAGCAGCAGTACAACGCGCCGCCCCGCCCCGCCATCATCCTCACGCCGGCATTGTCCCACAGCCGGTTGAATTCCTCGGCCAAGGTTTCTGCCTCGCTTGCGGCAAGTTGCAGCAGCCCGTCCGCCGGCAACTGCACGCTGCTCATGGCGGCGACATAGTGCACCGGCGTGGCAAGAAACACCGCCTGGTAATCCACGCGGCCCAAGTCGGCGTACTGGGCCACCGCGGCGAGCGCCGGCATGGCAGCCCCGGCCGACACCAGCTTGAATGCGGCGGCACGCCAATCGGCCTGCGGCGCCGATGAATCGGCTCGCGCCAGCAGTCGCTCCAACAAGGGTGCGCGCTGCGGCGAGGCCGTGCGCTGGGCGTTGAAGCGAAGGAACACGCTGGACAAGGATCGCCCCGGCAAATACCGGTATCTTAGCGGCATGCGCTTTACCCAGGATTCCACTTCGGGCGTCAATCTCATCCGCGCCTATCGGGCCGGCGAGATCCGCATCAATGAAACCGCGTACCACGAAGCGCTGATTTTGAGCGCCTCGGCGATCATCAAGGAGCCCACGCTGCAGCGGGTGAGCGAGCTGGGCGCAGAACATAGGATGCGCATCCTAAGCTTGGAACCTGAATTGGTGCTGCTCGGAACCGGGCAGCATCAAACATTTCCCGATGTGTCTTTTGGCGCCGAGTTTCTGCGCTTAAGGATTGGATTTGAGGTGATGGACACCGGCGCCGCGTGCCGGACTTTCAACGTGCTGGTGGCCGAACAACGTCGCGTTGTGGCGGTATTGCTGATGTGAATATCGACCAGAAAATAGCAGGGCGCTTACCAGAATACACAAATGATGCGGCATCGAGCATTATTGTCGTTCTTTTTGATTTTATTAATTATTATCCCTCTGATCCCCGTGTAAACTTTCAGCGCCCCGCAAATGGACTTCCCCGAGCGGCGCACAGTAAAACATAGGAAATGCGCACTCGCAAGTTTCAGGGTTTCCCTGTAAGGTTTAATAAAACGTTTTATATATCAATAGTTTGAGGTATTTATCTCGAAATTAGTTTGGGCCTTTCAGGTAGCGCAAGGGATCCGTCGGCTTGCCATTTTCCCTAATGTCGAAATATAGCGCTGCGATTTGATTCGGCCCCTCGCCCATGCGCGCAATTGTCTGTCCTGCTGACACCTCTTGTCCCTCGTGCACCAGAACGTCGCGATTGTGCGCATACGCGGATAGCAAGCTCTCCGAGTGCTTGATGATGATCAGATTACCGTAGCCGCGCAGGCCGCTGCCCGTGTACACCACCCGGCCGTCACTGGCCGCGCGCACATCCTGTCCGAGCGTGCCCAGCAATAGGATTCCGCCGCCCGGCACCGATCGTGGCGGCGCGGCGTGGTCGGTGGGCCATAGCCATTTCGGATGAGGGGCCGGTTTGGGCGGCGCCGGCGCTGAGGCCCCCCTTGCGGATCGCAGCAGCAGGGTCTGTCCCACCTCGATGCGGTAGTCGGCACCGATATGATTCAATCGCGCGAGTTCGCGGTAATCCAAATCGTTGCGCCAGGCAATGCTGTACAAGGTGTCGTCCGGGCGAACCACGTAGGTCTCTGCGCCGTGGCGGGCGCTATCCGCGCAGCCGGCGAGCAACGCGCAGCACAGACCGATGCGGATCGAATCCGGCAAGCGCAAAGCTAGCGCTGAAGTCCCGATAACAGGGGCACGAAACTCACCAAACCCAAGGACTTCTGTTCGATCCGAGTTTCAGTCTTGGTGTAGCGAATCAATTCCTGGCGGCCGTCGGGGCCGACCGGTGCGATCAAACGGCCGCCTACTTTGAGTTGATCGAACAACGCCGGGGGCACGGCATGCGGCGCGGCCGTCAATAGAATTCCGTCGAAGGGCGCGCGTGCCGGCCAGCCCACATTGCCGTCGTCGTGGCGAAAGTGCACGTTTCGGATTCGCAATTCGCGCAAAGCGCGCCGCGCCCTGGCGACCAGGCTTGCGATGCGCTCGATGGTGTAGATCTCCTGAACCATGGGCGAGAGCACGGCGGTCTGATAGCCGCATCCGGTGCCTATTTCCAGAATCTTTCCGGCCTCGCCGCTCTCCAGCAGCGCTGCGGTCATGAGCGCGACCACGTATGGCTGGGAAATGGTTTGCCCGAAACCTATGGGCAGCGCCGTGTCTTCGTAGGCCCGGCTGGCCAGCGCTTCATCCATGAACAAATGCCGTGGCACATTGCGTATCCGGTCCAGAACGCGCGCATCGGTGATGCCCTGCTCCTGCAACCGCTGCACCAACCGCTCCCGGGTGCGAGCCGATGTCATGCCGATCCCGCTGAGCCGCGGGCCTTCGATGAAACTACTCAAGCTCGAGCCAGCGCTGCAACTCGCGCAAAGCGGTGTGACGGGTCAGATCGATTTGCAGCGGGGTAATGGAGGCATAGCCCTCCGCAACCGCATGGAAGTCGGTGCCGGGTCCGGCATCCTGACCCTCGCCGGCGGATCCGACCCAGTACACATTGCGCCCACGAGGGTCCTTTGCGGGCACGATCGGCTTGCTGCGATGGCGGCTGCCGAGGCGGGTCACCTTGATGCCGCGCAACTCCGCGTCAGGCAGATCGGGCACATTGACGTTGAGGATGACCGGCTCCTGCAGCGGTGCCTGCACCAGGCGCTTGACCAGGCGGGCGGCGACATTGGCGGCGCCGGTAAAATTGCGCGGGCTGCCCTGATCCACGCACAGCGACACCGCGATCGCCGGCAGGCCGAGGAAGCGCCCTTCGATGGCGGCCGCAACGGTGCCGGAATACAGCGTATCGTCGCCGAGATTTGCGCCGTCATTGACTCCCGACACGACGATGTCATGTTCGAAGTCGAACAGTCCGGAGATTCCCAGGTGCACGCAATCGGTCGGCGTGCCGGTGACCAAGTATGCGTCCTCATCGTAACGAATCGCGCGAACCGGCACATCCAGAGTGAGCGAGTTGCTCGCGCCGCTGCGATTTCTTTCAGGAGCCACGATCCTGACGGTTCCCAGCGGCCGCATGGCGGCGGCGAGCGCCTTGAGGCCCGAGGCCCGATAACCATCGTCGTTGGATAGGAGGATATTCACTGGATATTACGACCTGCCTCGAACTGGCGGGTTGCGCCATGCGGACTATACTGTAACGCTGGAGACCCCGAAAGCATCGACTCGACGCCATGGCAAAGCAACGCTCCACAACCCAAGGTGCCGACCCCGAATTTCGCGCCGCCGTGCGCGACGTGACGCCGCTTGCGCAAACGCCGCTCGCCGCGGGATTGGAAAAGGCGAAGCCGCGTGCGCGCAAGCGCGATCCCGCGAACCCGGTCGAGGCACTGGAGGCGATTCCCGTCGGCGATCCGGTGACGGGCGGCGAAGCGCTGTCATTCCACCGACCGGGAGTGGGCCCGCAGGTCGTGCGACGCCTGCGCCGCGGACTCTATCCTGTTGACGATGAGCTCGATCTGCACGGCTTCAGCGAATCCGCGGCGCGCCAGCAGCTCGCGGAATTCATCGCGATGAGCCGCGAGGTTGGGCACCGCTGCGTGCGCATCATTCACGGCAAAGGCTATCGCTCGGGCGCGCGCGGACCGGTGCTGAAGAGCGCGGTCAATGTGTGGCTGCGGCGCCATCACGACGTGATCGCGTTCGTATCGGCCCGCACCATCGACGGCGGCACCGGCGCGTTGTACGTGCTGCTGAGAGCCTGATTTTCAATCGCTGACGGGTAGCACTGGGAAAACTCAGACGTGGTGCTGCCCGCCAACACAGATTACGCTATCAAAGCGACTTAACGCGGTATAAGACCACCCCATGCGGGGCGACAACCGCATCGATGTCCCCGCTGGCTTTTTTCGTCTCGCCCGTCCATAGGTTGTCTATTGAGTAGCCGCCTTTACTCTTCGAGAGGCCCAGGGCAGATGCCTCTATGGACATTTCTTTTTCTGTCTTGCCGGCATTGAACAAACCCACGATCGCGTCTCCGTTCTTTTCCATCTTGGCGAACACCTGCTGGTCTGCGTTATTGACGACTCTTCTTGCAGCGATCGCATCCTGGTCAATCGCGAGAACTGCGACATTTTCCAGGTCTTTCTGCAGGTCCTCTTGATCGAGGTTGGTCATATCGACGCCGAGGATGAGGGGCGCCGCTGCAAGCGCCCAAAGACTCAACTGCGTCTGACGTTCGACTGGAGTAAGCCCATCGTTGCTGCCATTCCCTATCTCGATGGAGTCATAGTCGTTGAACCTCCCCGAACCCGAATAAGGCTGCCAGTCGGCCACAAAGTTGAAGCGACTCGAAACATCTTTCCAGCTTGTCAGCGGGTAGCTGCTGCTGCCCTTTTCGCATCGATAGCATTCGATATCCGGCGCGAACTCCCATTGATCGGCATACTTCATCAATGTCGGAGTAAGGGCTGCTGTAAAGCTGCCTTGTGTGACGTCAAGGACGATGCGCCTCCCGCCTTTCCTTATGGCCTTCGACCACGCCTCAATATCGGGAGCGTTGCTGTTCTGCATTCCGTCGATCTTGATGTAATCGATACCCCACCCCGAGAGCATCTTGACCCATGAATCGATAAACTCCTGCGCGCCGGGCTTGCTGTAATCGATCCTGACCATGCCTTTGCAGTTGTAATTGCTCTCCTTCACTGAGGAATTCGCAATCTGGGCGGCCGTGTACGGCGTGCCCTCAATCGGGGTATTCTTGCGTACCGCCTGACTCGAAATACCCGGCGTAACGTAGATCCCGAACTTCATCCCAATGCCGTGCATATAGTCGGCAACCACCTTGATGCCGTTGGTATCTCCCCGGGGTGGGAATCTCGACGGATCTGTCACCCAGCGGCCATAAGAATCGACGTTTGGACCCTGCGGGCCCGGACACTGATACCAGAAGTCGTCTAGGTTTAGGTAGGTGTAACCAAGTTTCTGAAGACCGGAGTTCCGCATCGCTAGCGCCTGAGCTTCGAGCTTATCCGCCGTCGGTTCCTTGCGGAGGAAGCTCCAGCTGCTCCAGCCGAGAAGCGGCGTGGGTTCGAGACCATTCGTGGCGGTCCCGGCATTCTGTTGCCCATTCAAAGTGGCAGCCCCCGCCGACAACGCGACGACAACCAGAGGAGCGGTTAACGCATGTGTCCATTGCCCCATAACCACCCCCTTTCGTTTTCTTTCTTTATCCAGTGCTGAGCGATATCGAGCCAGCCTAAGGCGCGATTCGATCCGCATTCAGCGTCGCTCCTTGAATGGTTCCCGTCACCGTCGCGATTGCGTTGATGTCGGCATCGTTCCAGCGAATCCGCAAATTCCCGACCGGTGTGCCGTTGCTCTCGAGGGTTACGCGCGCGCTGATGATGTTGCTGGTCTGATCCCACGACACCGTGCCTGACACCGCAATATCTGTCGTCCACTGGAGACTCGTGAGTTTGAAATCGTAGCCGGTTTCGCTCGGGGCGTAAGTGAACCTGCCGCCGCGCAATCCTGAGTCCACGTAGTGGAAGGTCACGTAATAGCGAGCGATCACATCGCCGACCGTTTCCAAACCTGCCGCCGCGATGCGCCTCTGCGCGTCGCTGGTCTCATCGCCCATGAGGGCAGTGAGCGGTGTCAGTTCGTTCGCCAAAACAGCGAACAGCGGCACCGTGCGCACAGGGCGTACTTTTTGCACGCAGTCGGTGTTGCCGGGGTCGAGGTTTGTCACGAAGCGATGCACGATGTCCAAGGTACAGTGGATTTCGTCGCCGTCGGTGACCACATGGCCCAAATTGGGCACGATCACATGCACCGCGTTGGGAAATTGCGCCGCGGTTTCGTTGGCATCGATGACGGAGGTGATGGAATCCAGATCGCCAGACAGCACCAAGGTCGGCACCGCAGGATAGTGCACGCTCGGCGGCAGCGGCTTTCCCGGTGCGCCGGGAGCCAGATCCTTGGGCGGCTCCGGCCAGGGCAAGCACGAATTCAATGGAGTGATGTACACCTGGGAGTCGATGCCCTCCTCGAAGGTGAAGGGCGCGAACAGATCCGGGCGATTCAAACTTGCATCCTTAAGGGCGGCTGCGTATTGCAGATTGCGAGTAGCCCACGGCTGGTACATGTCATACAACATCGGGTAGTCGGTACAGGTGACGGCGCTGTACAGGCCGTCGCTAAAATCCTCAGGCTGGTCGACGCTCGGGGTGTTGGCCTCGGCCACTAATCGCAGCAGCGGCAATGCATCCTTGGCATCGAGCCAGGCGCGCGCCGCCGCATCAAGATCGCGGTAGACCGGGGGCCCGTAGCCGGCATAGTCGATGAGATAAATCAGCGAGGCGGTATTGATGGTCGTCGGCAGCAAGTAGCCGTTGCCATCGGGCGCCTCACCTCGGATGGGATGCGCACGCACGATATTGATGATCTGCTGCATGCGCGCGCTCGCCGCCCCGCCGAGCGAGCTGCAGCTTGGCGAGCGCTCGCAAGTGATGTCGATGCCCGCCCATGCCGTCGCCCAGTCGGTGCCGAACCAGCGATCCGGCGGGCGCACCGGGAAAGCGCTGTCCAAAACGATGCTGCGCAGGCGCATAGGATAAAGGCCCGCCAGAACTTGACCGACGAAGGTGCCATAGCTGTCGCCATAAAAATCCACGTCGGCAATCGCGAGCGCATCGAGCACGGCCACGATGTCCTGCGCGGCAAAGTCCGTACCGTAGAACCAGGCAGTGTCGCCCAATTGCTTGGCGCACGCGGCGACCGCGCTCAACGCCAAGGTACCGGTCTGCAAGAACGGGCAGTCGATGGGACTCGAAAGTCCCGTGCCGCGCTTATCTATGATCAGCACGTCGCGCCGGTCGCGCAGGGCATCGAAGATCTCGAGGTAATAGTCGCGCGTGCCGGTCGATGAATATCCCGGCCCGCCCTCCTGCGGCAAAATCGTCCCGAGCCTTGGATGCTTGAAATCGCTCCGGGGGTAGTACTCGAAGCCGACCGTGATCTCGCCGGGCGTGACCCCCTTCGGATCAATCGGGCGGGTGATCGAGCCACAGTAGCCGGTGTACTCCGTGTTGCAGAGCGTCAGTGTGAGTTGCCCGACCGTGATGGTCGGCGGCTGCGCCCCGGCATTGCCGGCGACCGACATTGCGGTGCAAAACGCGGCGGCCAGCAGCAATAAGGTGGGCCGAGGTCGTCTCATAAGCATCCCCGTTTATTGTTTCGCAGAAGGTTAGCATGTGCGGAGAGAGGCGTGAAAAACACCGTGGTCGACGACGGGTCGTCATCAGATCTCGCTTGCCGCCTGAGCGTGTCCGACATAACAACACGCGGATTTTCAGCCGCGCTTAAGCCAATAACACGCTGGCGAGCGCACCAAGGCCCTCGCCGCGGCCGATGAATCCCAGCCGTTCGGTGGTAGTTGCCTTTATGTTGATGAGATTCGGCGCGACGCCGAGATCCGCGGCAAGATTGGCGGCCATCGAGTCCCGGTGCTTGGAGATTCGCGGCGCTTCGGCGAGCACCGTGATGTCGGCATTCACCAGCGCCATTCCCGCGGCACGCATCCGCGCCGCCACCTCGCGCAGAAATACGCTGCTGTCCATTCCGCGGAATTTTGGATCGGTGTCCGGAAACAGCCTGCCGATATCGCCCTCGCCCAGCGCGCCCAACAGCGCGTCGCACAGGGCATGAATCACCACATCGCCGTCGGAGTGGGCCACAACGCCCATGGTGTGGGCAATGCGCACTCCGCCCAACATGACGTGCTCGCCTGGCCCAAAGGCATGAACGTCGAAACCCTGACCGATTCGCATCTTGCGTTGCTCCGTGGTTTGCAATATTCGCTCGGCGATCTTCAGATCCTCGGAGCGGGTCACTTTGATGTTGAAGGCCGACCCGCTCACCAGCACGGGACGAAGCCCGATGCGTTCGATGGCCTGAGCTTCGTCGGTGACTGCAACCCCCGCGCGGGTTGCATCATCCAGCGCATGCCGCAGGCGCTCGAGTCCGAAGATTTGCGGCGTGAGCGCGCGCCACAAACCCTGCCGCTCCACGGTCTCGAGCTTGGCGCCGACTTCCCGCTTGACGGTATCGACGATCGGCGCCGCGAGCACCGCACCGATCGAGCCTGAGCCGTCAGCCGCTGCGCTGCCCGCGCCGACGGCGTCGAGCAGCGCCCGCAGGTCCTCCGCCGACAAGCAGGGCCGGGCAGCGTCGTGCACCAAGACCCAATCGTCCGGCGCCGCCTGCCGCTGCAGCGCCACCAGGCCGTTCATCACTGAGTCTTGGCGATTCGCGCCGCCGATGGCGGTCTGCACGCGCGAGTCATTCAGGCGGGCGGCTACCCCGGGCCATAGCAGATCGTCGCTCGCCAGCACCACCACGACGCCATGGATGCGCGGCTCCTTCAGCAACGCACGCAACGACCATTCGAGCATGCTGGCGCCGAGCATCAGAGCGTATTGCTTGGGGGCGGAACCCGCGGCGGTGGACTCGAATCGGCGGCCGTGGCCCGCTGCCGGAACCACCGCCCACACGCGGCGCGCTGAAGCCGGCCGGCTCACCGTGCGCGGGCGGTAATCGTGGTCGCAGGCGCGGCCGGAACGGGAGTTCCCGAGGTCACGACTTGATAAAAAGTTTCGCTGTTGCCGACCATGCCGAGTTCGCTGCGGGCGCGTTCTTCGAGTGCGGTCAATCCCACCTTCAGATCGGTCACCTCGCCGACCAGCTCACGATTGCGCGCGCTTTGCTCGGCGTTGGCGGCGGCTTGAGCCACGACCGCGGCCTGCAGTCGGGACACCTCGCGCGTTCCCTGCTCCGAGACCCACAACCGGTACTGAAGCAATACCAATGCGAGGCTCAAGGTCAGCATGAAAATCCTCATGGGGACAGGAGCTTAGCATGAACTCTTAAGGAATTGGAACCGATAATGCCTGGCGTCCGGCGTAGCGCGCCTTGGATCCCAGCTCAGCTTCGATGCGCAGCAATTGATTGTACTTGGCGACGCGATCCGAGCGCGACATGGAACCGGTCTTGATCTGCGTTGCGCTGGTCGCAACGGCGATGTCGGCGATGGTCGCGTCCTCGGTTTCGCCCGAGCGGTGCGACACCACCGCGGCGTACTTGGCTTTGCTCGCCATGTCGATGGCGGCAAGCGTTTCCGACAAGGTGCCGATTTGATTCGGCTTGATCAGAATCGCGTTGGCAATTTTCTTCGCGATGCCTTCGGCGAATATTTTGGTGTTGGTGACGAACACGTCATCGCCGACTAGCTGCAACTTGCTGCCGAGCTTGTTGGTGAGAATCGACCAGCCGTCCCAGTCCGCCTCGCTCATGCCATCTTCGATGGTCACGATCGGATACTTCGCCGCCAGCCCCGCGAGGTAGTCGGCAAATTCGGCGGAGCTGAAGCGCCGGCCCTCTGACTTGAGTTCGTAGCTGCCGTCCTTGTAGAACTCGCTGCTCGCCACATCCAGGCCAAGGTAAATATCCTTGCCGGCGCGATACCCCGCCTTATCGATGGCCTCCAGTATCGTGGTGATGGCGGCTTCGTTCGACGGCAGGTCCGGTGCGAATCCGCCCTCGTCGCCGACCGCGGTATTCAGGCCCTTGGCGTGCAATACCTTCTTGAGCGTGTGGAACACCTCGGAACCGTAGCGCACCGCCTCCGACAGCGACGGCGCCCCGATGGGAAGAATCATGAATTCCTGAATGTCGACGCTGTTATCCGCGTGCGCGCCGCCGTTGATGATGTTCATCATGGGCACCGGCATGGTGAGATCGCCATCGCCGCCGAGGTGGCGGTATAGGGGCAATTTGCGATCGCGCGCGGCCGCATGCGCCGCGGCGAGCGACACCGCCAGAATGGCATTCGCCCCGAGCCTCGACTTGGATTCGGTGCCGTCCAAGGCGATCAGCTTGGCGTCCAGGCCGCGCTGATCCTGCGCATCGAGCCCCTTCACCAGGTCGCGAATCGCCCCATTGATATGCGCGACTGCGCCGAGCACGCCCTTGCCCATGAACCGCTTCGGATCGCCGTCGCGCAACTCCACCGCTTCGCGTGAACCGGTCGATGCACCGGAGGGAACGGCGGCGCGGCCCACCACTCCGGAGTCGAGCCATACATCCGCCTCGACGGTGGGGTTGCCGCGCGAGTCGATTATTTCCCGCCCGCGAACCTCCGCAATTCGACTCATAACGATGATTCCTCGAAGGGTTTTTTCTTCACGGCAATATCCAACTCCACCAGCGTGCTCAGCAGCGAGCCCATCCGGTCCAAGGGCCATGCATTCGGTCCGTCGGACAATGCCTTGGCCGGATTTGGATGCGTTTCCATGAATAGTCCGGAGACGCCCGCGGCCACCGCCGCGCGCGCCAGCACCGGCACGAACTCGCGCTGGCCGCCGGATGAGTCGCCCTTGCCGCCGGGCAGTTGCACCGAATGCGTGGCATCGAACACCACCGGACAGCCGGTGGCGCGCATCACGGCCAGGGAACGCATGTCCGACACCAGATTGTTGTAACCGAAGGAGAAGCCTCGTTCGCATACCAGGATTTGCGCATTGCCGGTGGAGCGCGCCTTGTCGACCACGTTCTGCATTTCCCAGGGAGAGAGGAATTGGCCCTTTTTTATGTTGACCGGCTTTCCCGCGGAACATACCGCCACGATGAAATTGGTCTGGCGGCAAAGAAATGCCGGGGTCTGCAGCACGTCGACCACCTGCGCGACCTCCGCGAGCGGGGTGTCCTCGTGCACATCGGTGAGCACCGGCACGCCGATCTGATCGCGCACCCGCGACAGCGCCTTCAAGCCGGCATCGAGGCCGGGGCCGCGAAAGCTCGAGCCCGACGAGCGGTTGGCCTTATCGAAGGAGGCCTTGAAAATGAATGGAATGCCGAGCAGCCCGGTCATTTCCTTCAAGCGGCCGGCCACGTCGATGACCAACGCCTCGCTTTCCACCACGCAGGGGCCGGCAATCAAAAAAAACGGGCGCTCGGGCCCGACATCGAACGACAGCAATTTCATGCAGTCGCACGCCCCGGCTGCAGCGCCGCGCGGTAGGCGCGGGCCGCTTGGACGAAGCCGCTGAACAACGGATGGCCGTCGCGCGGCGTCGAGGTGAACTCCGGGTGAAATTGGCTGGCCACGAACCAGGGGTGGTTCTTCAGTTCGATGAACTCCACCAGGCCGTCGGCCGAGAATCCGGAAAAGGTCAGCCCGGCCGCGCTCAGTTCCTCGAGATAATTGTTATTGAACTCATAGCGGTGCCGATGCCTCTCGAAAATCGACTCCTTGCCGTACAGCGAGCGCACCAGCGAACCGGGCACCAGCTTGGCTTCCTGCGCCCCCAAACGCATGCTACCGCCCAGATCGGATTTTTCATCCCGCACTTGCTGGCCGCGCGCCAGGTCCTGCCATTCGGTGATCAAGGCGATCACCGGATGGATGGTCGCCCGGTCGAATTCGGTGCTGTTGGCGCCCTTCAACCCGGCCACGTGGCGCGCAAACTCGATGATGGCAAGCTGCATCCCCAGGCATATGCCGAGATAGGGAATGCCATTCTCGCGCGCGAAGCGGATCGCCTGAATCTTGCCTTCCGTGCCGCGGTCGCCGAACCCGCCCGGCACCAGGATGGCATCCATGTTTTGCAGGGCGGCGGGACCTGAGCGTTCGATGTCCTCGGATTCGAAATAGTGGATATTGACCTTGGTGCGCGACTTGATGCCGCCATGCATCAGGGCCTCGTTCAGCGAAATATACGAATCCCGAATCTGCACATACTTGCCGACCATCCCGATATCGACCACCGCCTCGGGGTTTTGCTTGGCCGCGACCACCGCGCGCCAGTCGGAAAGATCGGTGGGCGGCGCCTCCAGCCGCAGCTTGTCGACGACGATGTCATCCAGGCCTTGCTCGTGCAGCAGCAGCGGAATCTTGTAGATATCGTCGGAATCGACCGCGGAGATGACGGCGCGCTCCTCCACATTGGTGAACAGCGCGATCTTGCGGCGCTGTTCGTCCGGCAGGCTCTGCACGCAGCGGCACAACAGGATGTCCGGCTGGATGCCGATGCCGCGCAGCTCCTTGACCGAATGCTGGGTGGGCTTGGTCTTGATCTCGCCCGAGCCGCCGACCACCGGCACCAGCGTCAGATGCATGTACAGAACATTGTTGTGGCCGAGCTCCACGCCCATCTGGCGGATCGCTTCGAGGAAGGGTAAGGACTCGATGTCGCCCACCGTGCCGCCGATCTCCACCATGCACACATCGGAAGTGCCGGCACCCATGCGCACTCGATACTTGATCTCATCGGTGATATGCGGAATGACCTGCACCGTCGCGCCCAGGTAGTCGCCGCGCCGCTCCTTGGCGATCACCCGCTCATAGATTCTTCCGGTGGTGAAGTTGCTGTTGCGCCCGGTTGTGGTGCGCACGAAGCGCTCGTAATGGCCAAGATCAAGGTCGGTCTCGGTGCCGTCCGCGGTGACGAATACTTCGCCATGCTGGAACGGGCTCATGGTGCCGGGATCCACATTGATGTAGGGATCCAATTTCACCATGCTCACTTTGAGGCCGCGTGCCTCCAGGATCGCGCCCAACGACGCGGAAGCGATGCCTTTACCGAGCGAGGATACGACGCCGCCGGTGACGAAAACGAATCGTGTCATGATGGGCACCGCCGATTAAAAAAAGGGCGCGGGCGCGAATATTGAATTCGCGCGAGCATCCACAGCCAATAGGGAACAATTGAAATTCGACGGGAGTTCAGGTTAGCAGATCGGACCGTCTGCGACAATCCACTTAAACAATAATCGGCGCGCCCTCCCAGACCACACCCAAGCCGGGATGGGCGACAGGTGCGCAGCAGCGCGCATCCAGCCACAGGTCGCCGACCGCAACCAGCCTGTCGCCGGCAAACACCAGAGGCAAGGCGTCGCGCATCCACGGAAGAACGCCCATCGACTGGCAAAGATGTTGCACACTCTGAGTGCTGGCAAGGCGGGCGGGCTTGAGCGTTTCTCCGCCCCGGCGCCGGCGCACGCTGAGCGCGCCCGGCAGCCGCTCCGGGTCGAGGCCGCCGCGGCACGCGGCCCAGTGCAACTCGCCCAGCCCCATTCCGAGCTCGAGGCGGGCATTCAAGGCAGCCAGCCACGGCATGGTTTCGGTGAGCTGCGGCGGCTCGGCCGCGGTGAGAAACAAGCGCTCTCGATAGCGGCGCAGCGCGAAATCGCCCCAAACAATCGCCGGCAAGTGATCCGCGTCGGCCTCGAGGATCTGCCGCAGCGCCTCGGCCAAGCGCTGCGTGGGCGGAGGCAGCACCGCCGCGTTGAATAGCCAATGGCGCACAGCATTGATGCGCTTCGCCGGGCTCAATGCGCGCAAGCCCGGCACGGACAACGCGTCGCCGTCGCGCAACCGGGACACGTCGGCCGCCGCCGCCGCGTCCAGCAGCCCTTGTGCCTCCGCCAGATGCGCAGCCGAACGCGCCAGGGACACGCTCGCCCCGGGCCAGCGGCTCTCGATCAACGGCCAGATATGCCGGCGCAAATAGACCCGATCGAAGCGTTGATCCTCGTTCATCGGATCCGCCGCCACCGCGGTGAGCAGAGTCGCGCCAAATTCGAGCAGCTCGCGCTGCGGTACGCCAAGCAGCGGACGCAGGTGCCAGCCGCGGCCGAGCGCGCGGCACACCGGCATTGCGGACATGCCCTTGAGCCCCGCGCCCCGCAGCGCCTGCAACAGCAAGGTTTCCGCCTGATCGGTGCAATGATGAGCGGTCAACAGGCACTCGCCTGCGCGCAATTCCTGCGCCAGGGCGGCATAGCGCGACTCGCGCGCCGCCTCCTCGACCGACACGCCGGGAGCGCAGTCGACCGCCACGGTCAAGACGGTCAACGGCACGCCGAATTGCCGGCACTGGGCCGCGCACGCGGCGCGGAACGCGCCGGAGGCGGCCTGCAGGCCATGATCGACGTGCACCGCACGCAGGCTGAGGCGGTGCGCGGATTGCTCCAGTTGAGCCGCCGCGGCCAGCAAGCAAGCGGAATCGGCGCCGCCGCTCAATGCAACCACCCAGCCGGTGGCGGCGGCCGGTGTATGGGCCTCCAGGACAGCGCGCAGGGAGGCCGCGGAGAAGCTCATGGATCAGACTTCGCGGAATACACCGAAGTTGCGCAAGCGAGCCTGCCGCGCATCCAGCAATTGCGTCACGGGCATGCTGCGCAGCTCGCCCAAATGCTTGAGCATGCTTTGCTTGACGACTTCCGCCATCCCCTGCGGGTCGCGATGCGCGCCGCCATGCGGTTCCTTCAACACCTCGTCGACCAGTCCGAGTTTTTTGAGCCGCTCGGCGGTGCCGCCCATGGCGTCGGCCGCGATCTCTTTTTTCTCGGTGCTCTTCCACAGAATGGACGCGCAGCTTTCCGGGGAAATGACCGAATACACGCTGAATTGCAGCATCACCAGACGGTCGCACACGCCGATCGCCAATGCTCCGCCCGACCCGCCCTCGCCGATGACCACGCTCAGCACCGGGGTCTCGAGGTTGGACATCTCGAAGAGGTTGCGTGCGATGGCTTCGCTTTGGCCCCGCTCCTCCGAGCCGATCCCGGGATAGGCGCCGGGCGTGTCGATCAGGGTGACGACGGGAATGCGGAAGCGCTCGGCCAGGTACATCAGGCGCAGCGCCTTGCGATAGCCCTCCGGCTTCGGCATGCCGTAATTGCGCCGCACGCGTTCCTTGGTGTCGCGTCCCTTTTGCTCGCCGATCACCATCACCGGCGCGCCCTCGAGGCGCGCCAGGCCCCCCACGATGGCCAGATCGTCGCCATACATGCGGTCGCCGTGCAGTTCGTGCCAATCGGTGAATATCATCGACACATAGTCGAGGGTGTAGGGGCGCTGTGGATGGCGCGCCAACTGAGTGATTTGCCACGGTGACAGATTGGAAAAAATACTGGCCGTGAGCGCACGGCTCTTGGTTTGCAACCGCTCGATTTCAGCCTTCAGATTGACGCTCGGGTCCGAGCCCAAGAACCTAAGCTCCTCGATCTTCGCCTCGAGTTCCGCGATGGGTTGTTCAAACTCCAGAAAATTCATTGCCATGAAGACGTTTCCTCGCCACGAACATCATTGCGTGGACCATATACTAAATACCATCCGTCGCGGCCCAGCAATTCCGTCAGCTTGTCCAGCAGGGGGCGTGTGGCACGTACGGACCAGTCGTCCGCTAAATTGAGCCTGCCGGAATACTCCTGCCGATGCATCGCCACGCTCACGCCGCAGGGGCCTCTCAAGTAAGGGCGCAGCAGATCCTCGAAGCGGCTCATCCCTTGGGGACCATCGAATTCCTCCGGCCAGCGCACCCACAGGCGGCGTGCAAATCGCTCGCGCGCCCGGTCGATATCCATCAGCGTTTTCGCCTGCAGCCTCCATGCCTCGCTGAAATCATCGAAGCGCAAGCTCCCCTCGGCAATCAGGATGGCGTCCTTGACGATGAGGTCGCGATGTTGCTGGTAAACCTCGTCGAACATGGTCACCTCGAGCCGGCCGCTGCGATCGTCCAGAATCAGGGTGACACGATTGGGCCGGCGGCGGATTTCGAGCACCAGTCCCGCCACGGTGGCGGGCTTGCCGGCCGACCAGCCTCGTTCACCGGCGGGCGCCGGCTTCGGTCCGCCGACGTCCACCAGGCGCGCGCCCACCAGAAATTTAAGATCCGGTTCGTAGGGCGTGATCGGATGGCCACTCAGGAACAGCCCCAAGGTCTCGCGCTCCCCGGCCAGGCGCTGCGCCTCGCTCCAATCGGCCACGGCGCTGTCGGCGGCGGCGCTCAATCCGAATAGGTCCACCTGACCCGTGCTCATCGCGCGCGAGTTCTGCTCGCCCAGATGCATTGCGCGATCGAGCTCGGCCCACAGAGTCGCGCGGTTCGGCCCGATCCGGTCCAGGCTCCCGGACCGAATCAAGGCTTCCAGCACGCGTCGATTGACGCGCTGCAGATCGATGCGGCGGCACAGATCCGGCAGGTTCTCGAACTGGCCGTTCGCGGCGCGCTCCTCGATGATCGCCTCCACTGCGGAAGCGCCCACGCCCTTGATGGCGCCCATGCCGTAACGGATGCTCGCGGGACTCTCGACGCGGAAGGCATAGATGGACTGGTTCACATCGGGTGGATTGACGGTGAGGCCCATGCTCGCGCACTCATCGATCAGCGTAACCACCTTGTCCGTCTTGTCCATGTCCGAGGACAGCGCCGCCGCCATGAACGCGGCCGGATAATGCGCCTTCAGCCATGCGGTCTGATAGGACAGCAGAGCATAGGCGGCCGAGTGCGACTTGTTGAAGCCGTAACCCGCAAACTTTTCCATCAAATCAAAAATATGGGTCGCGCGCGCCTCCTTCACGCCGCGCGCCATCGCGCCGTTGACGAACACCGAGCGCTGACTCGCCATTTCCTCGGCCTTTTTCTTGCCCATCGCGCGGCGCAGCAGGTCGGCGCCGCCCAGGGTGTAGCCGGCCAGGATCTGCGCGATCTGCATCACCTGTTCCTGATAGAGAATCACCCCGTAAGTCGCCTCCAGCACGGGCTTCAGGTCGGGATGCAGATAATCGATGGTGGCACCGGTGGTGTCGTGCTTGCGCGAGATGAAGTCCTCGACCATGCCCGACTGCAACGGCCCCGGGCGGAACAGCGCCACCAATGCCACGATATCGCCGAAGCGGTCGGGCTGGAGGCGGCGGATCAGGTCCTTCATGCCGCGCGACTCGAGCTGGAACACCGCCGTGGTTTTGCAGCTCTTCAGCAGCTGGTAGGTCGGCGCATCGTCCATCGGCAGCGCGTTGATCGCGAGCGGCGGCGCGCCGGCCTTGCTAAGTTCGCTGTTGATGTCGCGCACCGCCCACTCAATGATGGTGAGCGTGCGCAGGCCGAGAAAGTCGAACTTGACCAGACCGGCGGCCTCGACATCGTCCTTGTCGAACTGGGTCACCGTGGTGTTGCTGCCCTCTTCGCAGTACAGCGGCGTGAAGTCCGTCAGCACCGAGGGCGCGATCACCACGCCGCCGGCATGAGTGCCGGCATTGCGGGCCAGACCCTCCAGGCTGCGCGCCAGGTCGATCAGTTCGCGCACCTCGCTGTCGCTGCGATACAGGCGCTTCAGCTCGTCCTCTTGCTCGAGCGCCTTGTCGAGCGTGATGCCGATCTCGAAGGGGATGAGCTTTGCGATCCTGTCGACATAGCCGTAGTTATGGCCGAGAACCCGGCCGACATCGCGAACCACGGCTTTGGCCGCCAACGTGCCGTAGGTGATGATTTGCGAGACTCGCTCGCGGCCATACTTGTTGGCGACGTATTCGATCACCCGGTCGCGGCCTTCCATGCAAAAATCGACGTCGAAGTCCGGCATCGATACCCGTTCCGGATTGAGGAAGCGCTCGAACAACAGGTCGTGCTCGATCGGGTCCAGGTCGGTGATGCCCAGCACGTACGCGACCAATGAGCCGGCGCCGGAGCCGCGGCCGGGACCGACCGGCACGCCGTTATCGCGCGCCCAGCGGATAAAATCTGCAACGATCAAGAAATAGCCGGCGAATCCCATGCTGCAAATGACGCCGAGCTCGAGTTCCAGCCGCTGCGCGTACAGCGCGGAATCGTGCTGCAGACGCGCCTCGAGCCCCCGCGCCGCCTCCGCGCGCAGGAATTGTTCGGTACTGATGCCGGCCGGAACCGGGTAGGCCGGCAACATGGACGAGCCCAGCTTGATCTCGAGCGAGCAGCGCTTCGCCACCTCGAGCGTATTGGACAGCAGCTCCGGCGCCTCCGCGAACAGCGCCGCCATTTCCGCCGGCGTCTTCAGGTATTGCTCGTCGGTGTAGCGGCGCACACGGCTCGGGTCGGCAAGCTGCGCGCCGTCGTGGATGCATACCCGCGCCTCATGAGCCTCGAAATCGGCGCGCGTCAGGAAGCGCACGTCGTTGGTCGCAAGCGCCGGCGCGCCGTGCACATGCGCCATCTCGATCACGGCTTCGTTGTAAACCTGCTCGCCCTGCCGCCCGGTGCGCTGCACCTCGAGATAGAACCGGTCGCCGCAGAGCTCCTGCCAACGCGCCAGGCAGCGTGCCGCCTCATCGTCGCGGCCGCGCGCCACTGCCGATCCAATGTCTCCCTGCGGGCCGCCGGACAGGACAATCAGCCCGCGCAATGTCTCGCGCTGCAGCCAGGCGCGCTCCATCATGGGCGCGCTGCGCTGCTGGCCCTCGAGATACGATCGCGTTACCAGCTGCGTCAGGTTGCGATAGCCGATCAGGTTCTGGCAAAGCAGCACGATGCGCGTGGGCGCCGCGCGCTCGCCGGCCTCGCGAATCCAGGCATCCACGCCCACCAGCGGCTTGACGCCGGCGCTCAACGCTTCCTTGTAGAACTTCACCATGGCGAACAAATTGCTCTGATCGGTCATGGCCACAGCCGGCATTCCGGCCGCCGCCACCCCTGCCATCAATTCCGGAACGCGCACGATGCCGTCGACCAAGGAATACTCGGTGTGCAAACGTAAATGCACGAATCCCGTCAGCACGCCGGTCTCGCGGCCAATTGCACCGGCGCAAACGAGCGCCGATGGATCGGACAGGGCCCGTGCAGCGCCAGCAGCCGTAGATGGGCCTCGGTGGCATAGCCCTTGTGGCTTGCGAATCCGTATGCAGGATAAAGCGCATCCATTTGATTCATATGTGTATCCCTGGCTGTCTTCGCCAGGATGGAAGCCGCGCTGATGGCGGCCTCGGTGGCATCTCCGCCGATGATCGCGCGCGCGCGCAGACCCAGCCCAAGGCCGGCCAACTGCGGCAAGCGGTTGCCATCCACCAGCATCAGATCCGGGGTCAGAGCCAGCGCCAATACCGCGCGGCGCATCGCGAGAAAGGTCGCCTGCAGGATGTTGAGCACGTCGATTTCAGCCGGATCCGCCCAGCCGATGCCAAAGCCGAGCGCCTTGCGGCGAATGAGCCGGTTCAAGCGCTCGCGCTCCTGGGCAGTCAACACCTTGGAATCGGCCACCCCGCGAATCGGACGGCGCGGATGCAGAATCACCGCCGCAGCGTACACCGGCCCCGCCAAGGGCCCGCGCCCGGCCTCATCGACTCCGGCGATGCGCATCCGCAGGGTCATCGGCGCGACTCGCACAGGGCAATGATCGCCTGCGCCGCCCGGGCTCCCGCACCGCGCCTCAAGTTCGCGTGAATTCGCGAAAACTCGACTTGCAGCGCGCTGCGTCGCTCGGCATCGTCCAGCCACATCAAGAGCTCCGCTCCGATCGACTCGGGGATGATTTGGTTCTGAAAATACTCGCCGACGACGCGCCGATCCGCAAGTAAATTTGGCTGCGCAAAGAACTTGGATTTCACCAGCTTCAAACTCTTGAGCAGCCAGCCGGTCATTTTTCCCAGCCGATAGATCACCACCATGGGACGCTTGCACAGCGCAGCTTCGAGACTGGCGGTGCCCGAGGCCACCAAGACGGCGTCGGCGGCGATCAGCACGGCTTGCGCCTGGCCGCGGATCAGCTCGAGCGGCACCTCGGGCGCCTCCTTGCGCATTGCCTGCGCAAAGATTTGCTCGGTGGCGGGGCTTGCCATGGCCGCGATGAACTCAAGATCCGGGCGCTTGAGCTTGAGCCAGCGCGCGATCGCGGCAAAATCCCCGCTCAGGCGCCGCACCTCGCCGCGGCGGCTTCCGGGGAGCAGCGCAATAACCTGGGCGCCTTGCGCCAGCCCAAGCGCCGTTCGGGCGGCCGCGCGGTCGACGAGCAGAGGAATCGCATCGGCGAGCGGATGGCCGACAAACTCGGCGTGGATGCCATGCTCGTCGAAGAAGGCCTTCTCGAACGGCAACAGGCAGAGCACCAGGTCCACCGACTCGCGCATGGCGCGGGCGCGGCCCTGCCGCCACGCCCAAACCTGCGGGCTGACGTACTGCACCGTGGGGATGCCCGCCGCGCGCATGTGCCGGGCCAGCCTCAAGTTGCTATCCGGCGCATCGATGCCGACGAACACATCGGGCCGCTCCGCCAAGAATCGGCGGCGAACGCGCGCCAGCAGGCGCAGCAAGCGGGGCAACTCACGCAGCACGTCGAACAAGCCCATGACTGCCAGCGATTCGGCCGGCTCCCAAACCTCGCAGCCCGCCGCCTGCATCTTCGGCCCGGCCACCCCGAAGAAGGTCGAGCCCGGAGCGCGCTCGCGCAAGGCGGCGATCAGATCCGCACCCAGCGTATCGCCCGACGCCTCTCCGGCCACCAGACCCACCCGCAATGAACCCGACATGGCTTAGCGGACTAAGCTGCGCGAGCTTCGCTCGATGAACTCGACGAACGGTCCGATCTCGGGCTGCGTCTTGGCCGCAACCTGCAGCTCCTCCAGCGCCTCCTTCAGTTTCAGTCCCGATCGGTACAGCACCCGGTAAGCGCGGCGGATGTTCTGGACCTGCTCGGGGGTGAACCCGCGGCGCTGCAGGCCGATGGTATTGATGCTGTGCGGAACCGCCGGCCGCCCGACCGCGAGGACGTAGGGCGGCACATCGCGGGTCACCGCGGCGTTATGCGCAATGAAGCCGTGCGCCCCGATCTTGGTGTACTGATGCGCCGCCGACAATCCGCCCATGATGACCCAATCGCCGAGCTCGACGTGACCGCCTAACGTTGCGCAGTTCGCCATCACGATCTGGTCGCCGAGCACGCAATCGTGCGCCACGTGCGCATAGGCCATGAACAGGTTGTCGTTGCCGATACGCGTGAAGCCCTTGTCGAGAATGGTGCCGCGATTCACCGTGACCGACTCGCGAAACACGTTGCGATCCCCGATCTCGAGGCGGGTCGGCTCGCCGTTATATTTCTTGTCCTGCGGCGCCTCTCCAAGGGAGGCGAACTGAAAAATCTTGTTGCCGGCGCCGATCCGCGTCGGACCGTTGATGACCACATGTGGCCCGATCCAGGTACCGGGTCCGATGCTCACATCCGGCCCGATCACGCTGAACGGTCCGATGTGGACATCCGCCGCGATTTGCGCTTGCGGGTCGATCACCGCGCGCGAATCGATCATCCCGCTTCCCCCTTGGCTTCGTGCCCCTTGGTCTCGGGCGCCACCATGATTTCCGCCGAGGCGACTTCCTGTCCGTCCACTTCCGCAACGCCGTGAAACTTCCAGATCCCCTTGAACGCCCGCTTCAGCGTCACCTTGAGCAGCAGCTGATCGCCGGGTTCGACCGGCTTGCGGAAGCGCGCATTGTCGATCGCCACGAAGTAGAAGCGGGTCTCCGTGTTCGGCACCACGCGCACGGTCTTGAACGCGAGGATCCCGCAGGCTTGCGCCAATGCCTCGATGATCATCACGCCGGGCATCACCGGTCGATGCGGGAAATGACCCGGGAAGAACGGTTCGTTGAAGGTCACGTTCTTCAGGGCCTGCAGGTACTCGCCCGGGACGCACGCGAGCACACGATCCACCAGCAAGAATGGATAGCGGTGCGGCAGTTGCCGCATGATCTGTTCGATATCCATCTTGAAGGATTCCGTCATCGTCGCTCCTTTTCCCCGAATCGCCGTAACTGCGCCACCATGCGTCGCCAAGCCCGGGTCTCCACGGTCGGCATTCCGCTCGAATACGTCCCGGCCTGCTTGATCGAGGCGCTGACCAGGCTGCAGCCGGTAACCACCACATCGTCGGCGATGGTCAAATGACCCGCAAAGCCGACCATGCCGCCAATCATGCAGCGCCGCCCGATCGCGGTGCTGCCGGAAATCCCGGTGCAGCCCGCGATTGCGGTATGCGCCCCGATGCTCACGTTGTGACCGACTTGGATCTGGTTGTCCAGCTTTACCCCATGCTCGACCACCGTATCGTCGATGGCGCCGCGGTCTATGGTCGTGTTGGCGCCGATCTCGACGTCGTCGCCGATGCGCACGCTGCCGACCTGCGGAACCTTCACCCAGGCGCCCGAATCCGCTGCAAATCCAAAGCCGTCGGCGCCGATTACCGCGCCCGGATGCAGGATACAGCGCTCGCCGATCTGCACCCGTTCGCACACACTCACGCGCGCACTCAAGCGCGTGTCCGCGCCGATGCGCGCGCCTCTTTGCACCACGCAGCCGGAGCCGACGTACACGCGTTCGCCCAATTCGACGTCCTCCTCGACCACGGCCAACGGGCCGACCGTGGCGGAGCGCGCAATTCTCGCGCCGGCGGCTATCACGGCGCTCGGGTGAATGCCCGCCTGCGCCACAGGCTGCGGGTGAATCAGCGCCGCAATTCGCGCGTATGCCAGATAGGGGTTCGGGTCGATGAGCGCCGCGACGGGGCATCTGTCGGCGTCCGTGGTCGAGAGCAAGACAGCGGTGGCGCGGGTTGCATCAAGCTGCTTGCGGTAGCGCGGGTTGGCCAGAAAGCTCAAGGAACCCTCGCCCGCGTGCACCAGGGTCGCAACCCGGGATACTCGCAGGCCCGGGTCGCCGCGCAGCCCCAGGCCGAACCGCACGGCCAACTCGCCTAGGCTGAATTCCCCCTGCACTCGCGCACCATCCAGTGCGAACGGCTGTTATCGACTTGAGCTATTTAGGTGTGCCCGACGGTTTGGCCGCAGCCGGCGCAGGCGCCGTCGCCGGCAACGTGGCCGGCTTGGTCGCCAGCAGCGCCAATATGTTCGCCGTGATGTCGAATGCCGGCTTGTTGTACAGCACCCCGTCGGCCAACACCAGGTCGAAGCCCTGCGCGCTCGCATACCCCTGGACTTCTTGAGCCAGGTATCGCTGCACCTTGCCGAGTTCCTCGTTGCGCCGCGCCGAGGCATCATCCTGATATTCGCCGGCCTTGCGCGAGAACTCGCGCTGCTCATCGCGCAGCGCTTTTTCGGTCTTGGCGCGATCCGCCTCCGCCATCACGGCGCCTTCCTTCTGCAGTTTCTCGTCGCGCGCCTTCAGATCGTTCTGCATGGTCAGCAGTTCGCGGCGCCGCGGCGCAAATTCGCCTTCGAGCGCTTGCATTGCCGTCTTGGTCTGCGGCGCCTCTTCCAACAGCTTCTGAAAACTGACCACCCCGATCTTGATTTCCGCGCTCGCCGGTCCCGCGGCCAGAACGCCACAGAGGCTCAGGATCAGGAATGGAACGCTGCGAGTGAAAGTCGACATATTGCTCTCTAAGACCTCGAATATAGGGTCAAAACGCCTGACCGATGGAAAACTGGAAACGCTCTGTTTCGTCGTTGAATCTCACCGTGTCGCCGGGATAGGCATTCAACGGTATCCCGTACGAGAAGCGGAACAATCCAAGCGGCGCAAGCCACTGGACCGCGACTCCGGTCGATCTCTTCAGATTATCATAACTGAAATGGTAGTTTACCGGCGTAATGTCGTCTTCCCCAAGGAATTTTACATTATTCCCGGTCTGGAATACGTTGCCCATATCGTAGAACCAGCTGATGCGGGCGGCGCTCCGCCACTTCTCCGGCTCGGGGAAGATCAATTCAAATCGGCTTATCACGCGTAGATTGCCGCCGTATGGGTTGCCGATGCCGATGTTGTCGCGCGGCCCCAAGGTGCTCTCTCGATAGCCGCGCACGCTGTCAGGGCCGCCGGCGAAATAGTTGAGGTAGGGCGGCAGGCTCGTGGTCTTGCCGAGGGCCGATGCATAGTCCACGCTCGCGTTATACGACAGCAGCCACTTGCCCCACAACGGAACGTACTTCAGCAGCTGAAAATTGGTGGCGTAGTAGCGCACGTCGCTGAACGGTATCGCGTACCGCGCGGACAGCGTCAGGCGCATGCCGTGATCGGCGAACAGCGCGCGGTTGCGCGAATCGAGGCTCCAGCCGCCGGCCAGCTCGTAGGTGTAGAAATCGGTGCCGTACACCGTGTAGGGACTGTCCAGCGAATTGATCGAGCCGTCGCCGTTGGTATCGTTCAGGTAGCGCGTGAAGGTGTTGCCGTTGGACTTGACCCAATCGATGGATTGCTGGGCGCTATAGCCCTGCGAGACCACCAACGTGTTCTTGTTCGCCGATCCGCCGATCTGCACATACTGGTATTCGGTGATCGGGTATGACCAGTTCATCGCGGCGGTGAGTTGCTTGGTGGAGAACTTCGATGCCGCCGCAACGAACTGCGTCGTGTCCCGATACGTGAACGAGGTGGTGCGCGACACGCCGTCGATGGTGGTATACGGATCCGTGTGCGCGAAGGTGTAGGTCTTGCTGTACTTGCCGGCGTTGATTTCCAGCGCGACGCGCTCGCCGGTACCCATGAAGTTGCTGTGCACGAAATTGCCGTTCAAGCTGAACTTCTGCGCTTCCGAATAGCCGATGCCGCCGCCGAACTGCCCCGGTAGTCCTTCCTTGATGTTGAAATCCACATCGACCAGATCCGCGCTGCCCGCCACCGGCTTGTTCTCGAAGTCCACCTTCTCCACGTACGGCAATTTCTGGATACGCTCCTTGGAGCGTTCGACCGCCGAGTTCGACAGCCAGCCGCCTTCCAACTGGCGCATTTCGCGGCGCAGCGTCTCATCGTTGATGGCGGTGACGTTGTTGAAATTGATGTGGCGGACGTACACCCGGTTGCCGGGCTCGATGAAGAAGGTGAGCGACACGGTTTTCTTGTCGTTGTCGGGCGTCGGCACCGGGTCGATCTTGGAGAAGGCGTAGCCGTCGGCGCCGAGCCGGTAGCTCATCAGTTGCTGCGAATTGGTCACCGCCTTGCGCGAAAAGATATCGCCGGGCTTGATGAGCAACAGCCTGCGCAGTTCCGCCTCCGGCACCACCATCGTGCCGGCCAGCTTGATATCCGATACCGTGAACACATCACCTTGGTCGATGTTCACGGTGATGTACATGTTGTCTTTTTCAGGCGCGATCGTCACCTGCGTCGACTCGATCTGGAAATTGGCATAGCCGCGGTCCATATAGTACGAGCGCAGCTTCTCCAAGTCCCCCTGCAGGGTTTCGCGCGAATACCGGTCGTCCTGCTTGTACCAGGACAACCAATTCGGCGTCTTCAGCTCGAAGCTGTCGAGCACATCCTTTTCCTTGAATCTCGTGTTGCCGACGATGTTGATCTGCTCGATCTTGGCGCGCTTGCCTTCCTTGATGTCGACCACCACGTCGACCTTGTTTCCCGGCAGGTCGGTGACCTTGGTGTCGACGCGCACGGCGTACTTGCCGCGGCTGAAATATTGGTCGGTCAGATACTGCTTCACCTCATCCAGCACCGACCGGTCGAAGGTCTTGCCCTGCGCAAGCCCGACGTTGCGCAGGCTCTTTTGCAGATCCTCGGTCTTGATGTCCTTGTTGCCCTTGATCTCGAATTTCGCGATCGAGGGCCGCTCGATCACCACCACCAGCAGGGTATTGCCGTCGCGGCGCAATTCCACATCGCGAAAGAAGCCCGTGGCGTACAAGGCGCGCATCGCCTCGCCGATACGCTGGCCATCCAGGTGATCGCCGATATTCACCGGCAGGTAATTGAATACCGTGCCTTCGGAGATGCGCTGCAGTCCTTCGATACGAATGTCGCCGACGGTGAACGGCTCCTGCAGCGTCTGCGCCTGCACATTCGATTCGAGCAACTGGACAGCGAGCGCTACCAGCAATCCTGCGCGAAATTCAAGCCGCACGCGACAAAGACCGGGTGCAATATCGGTGGCCAGCGCTCAACGTGAAGCGCCGCTCCTGCGACTTAAACTGAAGATTGATCATGATTTCCCGTTAATTCAAATGTCTTGCGATATCGTTATAGAAGGCGAGGCTCATCAATACCACCAGCAGCGCTATCCCAACCTTTTGGCCGAACACCTGCGTGCGCTCGGACAGCGGGCTGCCCTTGACGGCTTCGGCGAGCTGATACGCGACCTGGCCGCCGTCCAGCAAGGGCACCGGCATCAAGTTGAGCACTCCAAGGCTCACGCTGATGATCGCCAGGAATGCCAGGAACGCGCTGAGGCCCAAATAGGCGCTGATCCCCGCGAACTCCGCGATGCTGATCGGGCCGCTGATATTCTTGGCCGACACCTGCCCGGTGACGATGCGCCACAACATTTGCAGCGTCAGCGCCGACATCTCCCAGGTCTTGGATACGCCGATGCCCAGCGCCTCGAGCGGTCCGGCGCGGCGGATTTCCAGCAGGCCGGGAGGCCATGTTCGCGGCCCCTCCTCCAGCGTGATGCCGAGACGGCCAATCGGCTTGCCGTGCTCCACGATCGACATCACCGGCGCGACAATGCTGAGCCGTTGGCCGGCGCGCTCCACCTCCACGGAAAGGTCGCGGCCGGGAGCGCCGTTCACGATGGCGACGAATTGCGCGCTGTTGTCGATCGGTTGACCGTCCGCCGACAGCACCCGATCGCCCACCCGCAATCCGGCGCGCGCGCCCGCGCTGTCCGCCGGCGCCGCCTGAATCACGGTACTGGCCTTCCAGGTCGCCAGATCGAAGCCCAAGCCGGGCAGCAACTTTCCCGGCTCGGTCAAGGCACGCCGGTCCTCGGCGACCCGCAGAGTGAGGTTCATCTCGCCGCCGGCGCGGCGCACGCTCAAGGGAACCACCCCATCGTCGCTGAACTGACGCAGCAAGTCGATCTGCAGCTCCTCGGTGTCCTCGACGCTGCGATCGCCGACGCGCACGATCGTGTCGCCGCGCTGTAGTCCGGCAATGGCGGCGGGGCTGTCGAGGCGCACCTGGCCCACCACCGGCTTGATGAATTCCGCGCCGACCATTGCCAGAACGGTATACAGCGCCGCCGCGAACAGCAGATTCATGGCGGGTCCGGCCAATAGCACTGCGACTCGCTGCGACACGGGCCTGCGGGTGAAGGAACGAGGCAATTCCTCGGGCGCCACCTCGCCCTCGCGCTCATCGAGGAGCTTCACGTAACCGCCCAGGGGGATCGCGGCGATACAGTATTCGGTTTGGTCGGGATCGCGGCCAATTCGCGTCACCAGCGGCTTGCCGAAGCCGATGCTGAATCGCAGCACCTTGAATCCGAGCTTCTTGGCGACCCAGTAATGGCCGAATTCATGCACCGCCACCAATATCCCGATCGCGGCGATGAACGCGACGAAAAAAATAACGATCTTCATGCGAAGGCTCCCTGCGCCGGCGCTATCAAGGCGACAGCCATGCGTCGCGCGGCGGCGTCGGCGTCCAACACATCGCCCAGTGACCTGGCGGGGGATGAGTCAAGGCGCTGCAGCACTTTGTCAATGACCGCGGCAATGCCGGTAAAGTTCAAGCGCCGGTCAAGAAACGCCTGTACAGCCACCTCATTGGCGGCATTCAGCATCGCCGGCGCGGTACCGCCGGCGCGAGCCGCGCTCCTGGCGAGTCCTAGGCTGGGAAAACGCACGTGATCGGGCGGCTCGAACTCCAGCTTTCCGATCTGCGTCAAGTCCAAGGATTGTACACCGGATTCGACGCGCTCCGGCCATGCAAGCGCCTGGGCTATCGGCGTGCGCATGTCGGGCGCCCCGAGCTGGGCCAACAGCGAGCCGTCCGCATATTCGACCATCGAGTGCACGACACTCTGTGGATGCACGACCACGTCGACCTGCGTCTCCGGCAAGTCGAACAGCAACGTCGCCTCGATGACTTCCAGGCCCTTGTTCATGAGGGTTGCCGAATCGACGGAGATTTTGCGGCCCATTTTCCACTTCGGGTGGTTGCACGCCTGATCAGGCGTGGCCTGTTCGATCTGCGCCGGGTCGGCGCTGCGGAAGGGTCCGCCGGAGGCGGTGAGGATCACGCGCGTGACGCCGCGCGCCGCCACGCCCGGAAGGTAGCCGGCGGGCATGCACTGAAAAATCGCATTGTGCTCGCTGTCGATCGGAATCAGCTCGGCGCCGGCGTTGCGCACCTCGTCCATCAGCAACCTGCCCGCCATCACCAGAGACTCCTTGTTGGCCAGCAACACGCGCTTCGCGGCGCGCACCGCCGCGAGCGTCGGCTGAAGGCCCGCGGCGCCGACGATCGCCGCCATCACCATCTGCACATTGGCGCCGGTCACAGCGGCTGCGAGCGCCGCGGCTCCGCACTCCACGCTGGTCTTCGAGCCGCAGGCGCGCAGCGCCTCGCGAGCGCGCAGCGCCGCTTCCGGGTCCATGAGCACGACCACATCGGGTAAAAAGCGCTGCGCCTGTTCAACGACGACCTGCCAGCTCTTATGGGCGCCCAGCACCGCCACCCGGAATTTCTCAGGATGCAGCGCGGCCACCGCCAGAGTGCTGCGCCCGACGCTGCCGCTGGATCCCAAAATGGCAATGCCGCGCGGCGCGCTCATGCGATCACTCCGGAACCGAACAGCCCTAGCGCGTACAGCGGCGCGGCCGCGGTCACGCTGTCGATTCGGTCCAGCATGCCGCCGTGACCCGGCAGCAATGCGCCGCTATCCTTGAGCCCGGCCGCGCGCTTGAACATGCTCTCGGTAAGATCGCCGACGATCGAGAAGATGCCGACGGCGCAGCCGAATGCGACGCCGGCGCCGATCGGCAAGCCAAGATAGGCGGCTCCGGCCCAGGCGATCAGCGCCACCGCGGCCAATCCGCCGATCGCGCCCTCCCAGGTCTTACCCGGACTCACGCGCGGCGCCAATTTTCGGCGGCCAAAACTCCGCCCCGCGAAGAACGCTCCGATGTCGGCGCCGATCACCAGCAGCAGCAGCAAGAACAGGATCTCCGGTCCGTGTATTCGGCCGCGCGAGGCAAGCTGCAGCCTGGCCACGGCAACGAAGGCAGGCACCAGCACCGGCACGCCGCACAGCAGCGTCAGGGTCGCGCGATGCCGCGACGGGGCGAGCGTGAGCCAGAGCGCCGCGATCGCCCACCACACGCATGCCGCCGCCATCAGGGGCATCAGGTTCGCGGCATTGCCGGTCCAATTCCAGCCCAGCAACAGCAGCACCGCGATGCATGCGGCGTAGCCAAGGCGCGCCGCAGCGCCGCGCAGCGCCCCGAAGCCCGCCCACTCCCAGGCGCCGACGGTAAATACCGCCCCGAAGGCCAGCACGGTCCAGCGCGGCGGCAGCACGAATACGACCACCAGCAAGAGACAGCCGAGCACGCATGCGGTAAAGATTCGCAGCTTAAGCAAGCGTCGGCCTATGCACCGGAGTTCTCGAGCTGTGCCGAGGTCTTGCCAAAGCGGCGCTCACGGTGCGCATATTTCTCGAATGCCGCATCGAGATGCGCCGGCGTAAACTCCGGCCAGAACACATCCGAGAAATACAATTCGGTGTACGCGACGTTCCACAGCAGGAAATTGCTGATGCGCTGCTCCGAGCCGGTGCGAATCAACAGGTCCGGATCGGGGATTGCGCCGAGCGCGAGACGCGCGCCGATCTGCTGCTCGGTAATATCGGCGGCAACAAGCTTCCCGGCCGCAACGTCCGCCGCCAACGAGCGGCAGGCCTGCGCGATGTCCCAGCGCCCGCCGTAGGCGATCGCCACCGTCAAGCCCAGCCCTGGGTTCGCCGCCGTGAGCGTCTCGGCGCCGCGCATCCGCTCGCTGAGCTCCAGACCGAGCAATTCGCGGTCGCCGATGAACCGCACGCGCACCTGATTGCGATGCAGATCCTCGATCTCGCGCACCAATGAATCGAGGAACAGGTTCATGAGCATCCCCACCTCATCCGGGGGCCTGCGCCAGTTCTCGCTGCTGAAGGCGAACAACGTCAGGTATTTGACGCCGCGATTGGCGCACTCCTGCACGATCCGCCGCACCACCTTGATGCTGGCCCGGTGTCCGGCGGCGCGCGGCAGTCCGCGGCCCCGGGCCCAACGGCCGTTGCCGTCCATGATGATTGCGACATGCTGCGGCGAATCGGACATAGCGTTTTGGATGAGCGGGTCTTGCGCGGTCAGACCTGCATCAATTCCTTCTCTTTCTCGGCCATGGCATGGTCGATTTCCGCGACGTGCTTGTCGGTCAGCTTCTGGACCTCGTCCTGGGCGCGCCGATCGTCGTCCTGGGCGATCAGCTTCTCCTTGAGCATTTCCTTCAACTCGTTCATCACCTCGCGACGCACGTTGCGCACCGCCACCCGGGCGTTTTCCGCCTCCGAGCGCACCACCTTGGTGATGTCGCGGCGCCGCTCCTCGGTTAACGCGGGCATGTTGATGCGGATGATCGTGCCCGCGCTGTTCGGGGTCAGCCCCAGATCGGACTTGAAGATCGCCTTCTCGATGATCGGCACCATGGCCTTCTCCCACGGCGTCACCGTCAAGGTGCGCGCATCCTCGGTCGCGACGTTTGCAACCTGGTTCAACGGCATTTCCGAGCCGTAGTAGTCGACCTTGATGTGTTCGATCAGGCTGGTATGCGCACGTCCGGTGCGCAGCTTCTTCAGCTGGTCCCTGAACGTCGATACGCACTTCTGCATGCGCACCGTCGCATCCTTCTTCATGTCCTCGAGCATAAGCCCTCCCCGTTAAGGCCCGGCGGAGACGACGGTACCGACGTCCTCGCCTTTCACGATACGCATCAGATCGCCCTCATTGAAGAGGTTGAACACCTGAAGCGGTAGATTGTTTTCCCGGCACATGACTATCGCCGTCGCGTCCATCACGTTCAGGCGGTCGTTGAGCACGCGGTCGAAGGTCAGGCGCGTGTAGCGCTTGGCCCCGGGATTGAGCTGCGGATCCGAATCGTAGATGCCGTTGACCTTGGTTGCCTTCAACAGGATCTCGGCGTTGATCTCGATCGCGCGCAGGCTTGCGGCCGTGTCGGTGGTGAAGAATGGGTTGCCGGTGCCCGCTCCGAAAATCACCACCCGCCCTTTCTCCAGATGGCGCACCGCGCGCCGCCTGATGTAATCCTCGCAGACCTCATTGATGCGCAGCGCGGACATGACGCGGGCGTAGGTGCCGAGCCCCTCGAGCGCATCCTGCATGGCCAGGGCATTGATCACCGTGGCGAGCATGCCCATATGGTCGCCGGTGACCCGGTCCATCCCGGCGCGCGCCAGCCCGGCGCCGCGGAAGATGTTGCCGCCGCCGAGCACCACCGCCACTTGCACGCCCATCTGGGTCAATTCGCGGATTTCGCCGGCTATGCGCTTCAGAATCTTCGGATCGATGCCGTAATCCTCGTCCCCGAGCAGCGCTTCTCCAGACAGCTTGACCAATATTCTGCGGTAGCGTGGCGTGGCGATGTTGTCGGTCATGATCTCTTGGCCCTACTATATAAGAACCCCCGCGGAAGCGGGGGTCGGGACTAACGCCTACTGTCTAATGCTTTTTCGGGCCGCCTTTGCCGTCCTCGGATTTGTCCTTTTCCTGCGCCTTGACTTGCGCCATGACCTCGCCGACGAAGTCGTCCTGCTTCTTTTCGATGCCGGCACCGACTTCGTAGCGCACGAATTGCACCACCGTCGCGGCGGATTTCTTCAGCAGCTTCTCGACGCTGGTATCCGGGTCCTTGATGAAGGCTTGGCCGAGCAGGGTGATTTCGCCCAGATACTTGCGCAGCCGCCCTTCGACCATCTTGGCAATGATTTCCGCAGGCTTCTTCTCGTCTTTGCTCTGGTCGATCAAAAACTGCCGTTCCTTCTCCACCACGGCGGCCGGCACGCCCTGCGCGTCGATGTAGGCGGGATTGGAGGCGGCCACATGCATCGCCAGATCGCGTGCCAGGCTCTCGTCGCCGCCCTGCAGCGCAACCACGCTGCCGATGCGGTTGCCGTGCACATAGGTGCCGAGCGCGGTCGGCGCCGTGAGCCGCACCAGACGCCGCACGGCGATATTCTCGCCGATCTTGGCTATCAACGCGCGCCGCCGCTCTTCCAATGTGCCGCTGCCGTGCGCCAGCTGCAATGCAGCCTCGACGCCGCTCACCGACTTCTGCAATGCGCTGCGGGCGATGTCGCGCGCAAATGACTGAAACTCGTCGCTGCGCGCCACGAAGTCCGTTTCGCAATTCACCTCGACCAGCACGGCGCTCAAGCCCTGCCGCTCCAAGGCCACCGTGCCCTCGGCCACGATGCGCGAGGCCTTCTTGTCGGCCTTGGACAAGCCGTTCTTGCGCATCAATTCCGCCGCCGCATCCAAGTCGCCCTTGGTTTCGACCAGCGCCTTCTTGCACTCCATCATGCCCGCGCCGGTGCGATCGCGCAGCTGCTTCACCGAATCTGCCGTGATGTTCATTGGAGATTCCTGCGATCAGGCGCCGCGCGTCGGAGTGCGCCGGCCGACCGGCCGGCGGCGCGGTGCGCTGGCGGGCCGGGTTTCGGCCGGGGGCGTATCCGCGGCATCCACATCATCGACCTCGACTTCCTCCAGCGACGCCGCGACGGCCGCGACGCTCGGGACCACGGTCACGGCAACCTTGCGGCGCGGCGCCGGCTTCTTGCCGCGCGCCGGCGGCGGGCCGCGCCGGGCTGCCCCGGCAGGTCGCTTCTTCGGATTGCCCTCTTCGTCCAATTCCACGAACTCATCCTCGCCGACCGGAACCTCGGGCAGCGATGCCTTGCCTTCCAGCACCGAGTCCGCCACACCGCCGGCGTACAGCACGATGGCGCGCATGGCATCGTCGTTGCCGGGGATGATGTAGTCGATGCCGTCCGGGGAGCAATTGGTGTCGACCACCGCCACCACGGGAATACCGAGCTTGCGTGCCTCGTGAATGGCGATCTGCTCGTGGCCGACGTCGATCACGAACAGCGCGTCGGGCAAGGAGGTCATATCGCGGATGCCGCCGAGGCTGCGCAGCAGCTTGTCCATCTCCCGGCGCAGCATCTGGGCCTCTTTCTTGCCGCGCCGATCCAGAGCACCGCTCTGCGCCATCTCGTCCAGGTCATTTAGCCGCTTGATGGACTGACGGATGGTCTTGAAGTTGGTCAACATGCCGCCGAGCCAGCGCTGGTTCACATAGGGCATGCTGCAGCGGATGGCTTCTTTCTGCACCGCATCGCGGGCGGAGCGCTTGGTGCCGACAAACAGCACCTTGCCGCCCTGGGCGGCAACGCCCTTGATGAAGGCCGCCGCCTGCGCATAGAGCGGCTGCGTCTTCTCAAGATTGATGATATGGATCTTGTTGCGTTCCCCAAAGATAAACGGAGCCATCTTCGGGTTCCAGAAGCGGGTTTGATGTCCAAAATGGACGCCCGCTTCCAGCATTTGTCGCATGGACACGCTGGTCATCGAACTCTCCTGTCGGGTTGTGCCTCCGCGTATCCCAATCGGCAACCCGCCGCAGCCTAGACTCCAGGCTCCGCCGGGCACCCGGCCGATTGTGACGACACGCGTGTGGGGTTGTTAAAAATAGCCGCGCTTTATACCATGAAGGCCTAGTGGAAACCAAGCCTTAAGCCCGTGAATGTAACTGTCAAAGACCCTGTCGAACAGGACAAAATGCGCAGCGCCGGGCGCCTGGCGGCCAGCGTGCTCGATATGATCAAGCCGTTCGTGCAGCCGGGGGTCAGCACCGAGGAGCTGGACCGGCGTTGCCACGACTTCATCGTGGACGAGCTCAAGTCGATCCCGGCGAACCTCAACTACCGCGGTTTCCCCAAGACCATATGCACCTCGGTCAATCACGTGGTGTGCCATGGAATTCCCGGCGACAAGCGCCTGAGAAACGGCGACATCATCAACATCGACGTGACCGTGATTCGCGATGGCTTTCATGGGGACACCAGCCGCATGTACTTCGTCGGCAACCCCAGCGTGCTGGCCCGGCGCCTGACGGTCGCCTGCCACGAGGCGATGTGGCGCGGCATACACGTGGTCAAGCCGGGGGCCCATCTGGGCGATATCGGCCATGCCATCCAGAGCTATGCCGAGAGCAACAACTTTTCGGTGGTCCGGGAGTATTGTGGCCACGGAATCGGTCGGATCTATCACGAGGATCCGCAGGTTTTGCATTACGGCAAGCCGGGCACCGGGCTCGAACTCAAGGAAGGCATGACGTTTACCATTGAGCCGATGATCAATGCCGGACGGCGCGATGTCAGGCTGCTGCCCGACGGTTGGACCGTGGTGACCAAGGATCAATCCCTGTCGGCGCAATGGGAGCACACCATCCTGGTGACCAACGTCGGCTACGAGGTGCTTACCCTGGGCGCCGATGCGGCACTGCCGGCTGCCGCGGCGGCCTCTTGATCGGCCGCGGCCAGGATTTCGACCAGAGCGCCGACTGGCCCTATCTCGCAGCCGCGCCGGCGGCGCTCAAGGACGGGCAATTCTCCCCGGTCATATTTCGCCAGGTCCTGGACCGCGGAACCGAGCTGTTGCAGGAGCGCTTCGTGGCCGACGAGGCCGTCGAGGATCTGGTCCGCGACCGCGCGCGCTTGGTGGATATCGCGCTGCGCGCCGCCTGGGTGCGCCATGCCGGCAGATTTGCGGGGGATTTGGCGCTGGTGGCGGTGGGCGGCTATGGCCGCGGAGAGCTGCACCCCAGTTCGGACATCGACGTCATGGTGCTGCTGCCGAAGAGCGACTCGGCCGACTGGCAGCCGGACATCGAAGCGTTTCTGACCTTTCTGTGGGACATCGGCCTCGAGGTCGGCCATAGCGTTCGCTCCATCGACGATTGCCAGCGCGAGAGCCTGGCCGACATCAGCGTCGCGACCACCCTGTTCGAGGCGCGGCTGCTGGCGGGCCCCGAGCCGTTGTTCGCCGGCATGCGCCGCGCGCTGGCGCCCGACCGGCTGTGGTCGTCGCAGGACTTTTTCGAGGCCAAGTGCAAGGAACAGACCGAGCGCCACCATCGCTACTTCGACACCGCCTACAACCTCGAGCCCAACGTCAAATCGAGCCCCGGGGGCTTACGCGACATACAGACCATCGGCTGGGTCGCAAAGCGCCACTTCGGCACCGACACGCTCGATGAGCTGGTGGCCCACGGTTTCTTGACCCGCGATGAGCTGCGCAAGCTGAAGATGGGCCAGTCGTTCCTGTGGAAGGTCCGGTTCGGATTGCATGTGCTGACCGGCCGGCGCGAAGACCGCCTGTTGTTCGATTACCAGATCAAGCTGGCGAAACTGTTCGGATACGAGGATGCGAGCTTCACGCTGGCGGTCGAGCAGCTGATGCAGAAGTACTACCGCACCGTGATGGACGTGAGCTTGCTGAACGAAATGCTGCTGCAGTTGTTTCGCGAGGCGATTCTCACGCAAAGCGCGGCGCCGCTGCCGATCAATCCGCGTTTTCAAATTCGCAACGATTACCTGGAGGTGACCCACGCGGATGTGTTCGCGCGCCATCCGTCGGCGTTGCTCGAACTGTTCGTGCTGCTGCAGCAGAATCCGCAGCTGCGCGGCGTGCGCGCCGAGACCATCCGCCTGATCGGCACGCACGTCTGGCTCATCGACGAGGAGTTCCGCCAGAACCCGCGGCACCACCGGTTATTCATGGAAATTCTATGCGCGCCGGTCGGCGTGACCCACGAGCTGCGCCGCATGAACCTGTACGGGGTGCTGGGGCGCTACATACCCTCCTTCGGGCGGGTGGTCGGCCGGATGCAGTACGACCTGTTCCATGCCTACACCGTGGATGCGCACACCTTGTTCGTGGTGAGCAATCTGCGGCGCCTGGCCATGCCGAAGTTCAACGACGAATTTCCCGCCTTGAGCCAGATCATGCAGTCGCTGCCGCGACAGGAGCTGGCCTACCTGGCGGCCCTGTTCCACGACATCGCCAAGGGCAGGGGCGGCGATCACTCGGAGCTAGGCGCAGTCGACGCGGAGGCGTTTTGTCTGGAACAGGGCCTGGGGCGCTACGAGGCCCGCTTGGTCGCGTGGCTGGTCAAGAATCACCTGATCCTGTCCATCACCTCGCAGAAGAAAGACATCAGCGATCCGGACATCATTCACGACTTCGCGCGCAAGGTGGGCGATCAGGCGCATCTGGACTACCTGTATGTTCTGACCGTCGCCGATGTGCGCGGCACCAACCCTAAGCTGTGGAATGCGTGGAAGGCGCGGCTGTTCGAGGAGTTCTACGAGCGCACCAAGCGCGCCTTGCGCCGCGGTCTGGAGACCCCGCTCGATCAGGAGGAATTGATACGCGAGACCCAGGCCAGCGCAAGGGCACGCATGCCGGCAGTGCCGGCCGAGCAGATCGCGCAGGTATGGTCGCAATGGACCGAGGCGTATTTCCTGCGCTACACACCGGAGGAAATCGCCTGGCAAACCACGCTGTTGGCCGGCCGCTCTGCGCTCGATGACGCGCCGCTGGTTGCGATTCGCCAGCTCGCCGACCGCGGCGGCACCGCCGTGTTGACCTATACGCCGCAGCGGGTCCACAGCTTTGCCAGAACCACCGCGGTGCTCGATCAGATGGGCCTCAACGTCGTCGACGCGCGCCTGATCTCCAGCGCCAACGGCTTCAGCCTCGAGACCTACGTGGTGCTCGAGGACAGCGGCACGGTCATCGCCGACGCGGTGCGGATCCGCGAAATCGAGCTGGGCCTGCGGCGCGCCCTGCACAAAACCGAGGACACGGCAATGGTGGTCACGCGGCGCGCACCACGCCAGGTGCGCATGTTCTCGACGCCAACCCAGGTGAACTTCACTCTGGACACGCGCAACAATCGCACCATTCTGGAATTGATCGCGGCCGATCGCCCCGGTTTGCTCTCCGAGGTCGGCAAGGTCTTCAAGGCCGAGCGCGTTGCGATCAACGGCGCCAAGATCATGACCGTGGGCGAAAGAGCCGAGGACGTTTTCTACATCACCGACACGGACGGCTGGCTATTGCCGGAGGAAGCCTGCCGGCGGGTTCAGGACGCTCTGGTGCTGGCCCTCGACCGGCGCGACATGGCGCGCGGATAGGCCGATGCACCACGACGAGCTGCGTGCAACCATCGAGGCCGCCTACGAGGCTCGGGCAGAACTCAGCCCGAAGAGTGCATCGGCGCAGGTCCGCGCCGCGGTCGAGTCGGCCATCCAGCTTCTCGATAGCGGCGAGCTGCGCGTCGCGCAGAAGACCCCCGCCGGCTGGCAGGTCAACGAATGGCTCAAGAAGGCGGTGCTGCTGTCGTTTCGAATCGCCGAGAACGCTCCGGTACAGAGCGGCGGCCTGCGCTTTTTCGATAAGGTGCCGCTGAAGTACGGCGGCTGGAACGATGCGCAATTCGCGGCAGCCGGCGTGCGCGTGGTGCCCCCGGCAACGGTGCGGCGCGGCGCCTTCGTCGCCCCCAACGTGGTGTTGATGCCGAGCTACGTCAACATCGGCGCCTATGTGGATTCGGGAACCATGGTCGATACCTGGGCGACGGTGGGATCGTGCGCGCAGATCGGCAAGAACGTGCATCTCTCGGGCGGCGTCGGCATCGGCGGGGTGCTGGAACCTCTGCAGGCGAGCCCGACGATCATCGAGGACAACTGCTTCATCGGGGCGCGCTCAGAGATCGTCGAGGGGGTCGTGGTGGAAACCGGCGCCGTAGTCTCCATGGGCGTGTTCATCGGACAAAGCACGCGCATTTACGACCGCGAGCGCGACGAAATCTCCTTCGGCCGGGTGCCTGCCGGAGCGGTCGTCGTCCCGGGAATGCTGCCGTCGAAGAACGCCAAGTACGGCCTTGCATGCGCGGTGATCGTCAAGCGCGTCGACGCGCAGACGCGCGCCAAGACCTCGCTCAACGAGCTGCTGCGCAATACCGACTAGCCGAATCTGCCGGTGATGTAATCCTCGGTGAGTTTTTGCTTCGGGTTGGTGAACACCAGATCGGTGGGTCCCACCTCCACCAGATCGCCCATGTGGAAGTACGCCGTGCGCTGCGAGACGCGCGCCGCCTGCTGCATGTTGTGGGTGACGATCACGATGGCGTAGTTGGCGCGCAACTCATCGATCAGATCCTCGATCTTGGCGCCGGCAATCGGATCGAGCGCCGAAGTCGGTTCGTCCATGAGAATCACCTCGGGATTCACCGCGATGGTGCGCGCGATGCATAAGCGCTGCTGCTGCCCGCCCGACAGGCTCGTGCCGGGCTGCGACAGGCGGTCCTTGACCTCGTCCCACAATCCCGCGCGGCGCAGGCTGTTGTTCACCAATTCGTCCATATCTGCGCGGCTCTTGGTCAGCCCGTGGATGCGCGGTCCGTAGGCGACGTTCGCGTAAATGGAATGCGGAAACGGCGTGGGTTTCTGGAATACAATGCCGACGCGCGCGCGCAGCTGCGCGACATCCTGCCTGCGGTCGTAGATATCCTGGCCATCGAGGCTGATCGAACCCTCGACCCGCGCGCTCGGAATGGTGTCGTTCATCCGATTGAGGCAGCGCAGGAATGTGGACTTGCCGCAACCCGAAGGCCCGATCATCGCGAGCACCTGATTGCGTCCGATGTCCAGATCGATATTGCTCACGGCACGCTTATCGCCGTAATACACGCTGACTCCGCGCGCGCTCATCACCGCGTCGTAGACCCGGTCGCGCGCCGCTACGGCATCAGGGGGCGGGCTAAGGTGTTCGGCCATTGGGTCGCGGACGCCTTAGCCGAAGCGCCCGGTAATATAATCGTCGGTCCTGCGGTCCAAGGGCGATGTGAAAATCTGGCTCGAAGGTCCGATCTCAACGAGCTCGCCCAGATACAGGAAGCCGGTGACATTGGACACGCGCGCGGCCTGCTGCAAGTTGTGGGTGACCACGACGATGCAGTACTTCTCGCGCAGGACTTGCAAGGTTTCCTCGATCTTCAACGTGGAGATTGGATCCAGCGCAGCGGTAGGTTCATCCAGAAGCAGCACCTCCGGGTGCACTGCGATGGCGCGCGCGATGCACAGGCGTTGCTGCTGGCCTCCGGACAGGCTCCTGCCGTCGGCATTGAGCTTATCCTTGACCTCGTCCCAAATGGCCGCATCGCGCAGCGCGACCTCGACCCGGTCGTTGAGCTCGCTGCGGTGAACGCCGCCGGCAAGCCGCAGGCCGAAAGCCACATTGGCGTGAACCGACATGGGGAACGGCGTGGGCTTTTGGAACACCATGCCGACGCGATAGCGCAGCTGCGCCACATCGACCGCGGGGCTCAGGATGTTCTCGCCGCCGATCAACACCTCGCCCTCGGCGCGCTGCTTCGGGTAGAGCGCGTACATCCGGTTCAACACCCGCAGCAGCGTGGACTTGCCGCAACCGGACGGGCCGATGAAGGCGGTGATCGAGCGATCGGCCAGCGACATGTTGATGTCACGCAGGGATTGCAGCTCGCCATAGTAGAAATTCAGCGCGCGGGTCACGATCTTGGGCGGACCCATGCTCACCGGCGATTGCGACGGAAGCGGAAACGGGCCTCGGCCCTTCAAGTGCTTGGGTAGCTTGATTGACGGTATCATCTGCCGGCACCTTGTTTGCCCTGCAGCAGCGCAAGCAGCACCCGCGCGGAAATGCTCAATATCAGGATGGTCGCGGTGATGATCAGCGCGCCGGCCCAGGCGAGGTTCTGCCAGTCCTTGTAGGGACTCAACGCGAATTGGAAAATCACCACCGGTAGATTGGCCATGGGCGCGAGCAGATCCTTGCTCCAGAACTGATTGTTGAGCGCCGTGAACAGCAGCGGCGCCGTTTCGCCGCTGATCCGCGCGATTGCCAGCAGCAAGCCCGTGACGATGCCGCTTCTGGCGGCGGGATACAGCACGCTCAACGTGGTGCGCCAAGGATAGGCGCCGAGCGCCGCCGAGGAGTCCTTCAGGCCGATCGGAACCAGGTTGAGCATGTCCTCCGTGACCCTCAACGTGATCGGAATCGCCAGCACGGCAAGCGCCAGCGCGCCCGCGAGCGCGGAAAAATGGCCCATGCGAACCACCACCGTCTCGTAGATGAACAGCCCGATGATGATTGACGGCGCGCTCAGCAGCACATCATTGATGAAGCGAATCGCGGTGCTCAGGCGGGAGTCGCGTCCGTATTCTGCCAGGTAGGTTCCGGCGAGCACTCCGATCGGCCATCCAATCAGGATCCCCAACAGCGTCATGATCGCGCTGCCGTAGATCGCGTTCAGCAATCCGCCCTTGCTGCCCGGCGGCGGGGTCATCTGCGTGAACAATTGCGTCGACATGCCGGCGACCCCGTGCGACACCAGAGTCCACAAAATCGCCGTCAGGCATGCAAGCCCGATCAGCGTCGCAATCAGCGACAATCCGAGGAAAGCGCCGTTCTTCATCTTGCGGAATGTGCGGCGATTCATACCGAGGACACCGCACGCCGCTCGAGTCCGCGCAGCATGGCCTGTGCCACCGCAATCACGGCGAAGGTGATGATGAACAGCAGCAGGCCGAGCGCGATGAGCGACGAGGTGTACAGGTCGCCTACCGCTTCGGTGAATTCGTTCGCGATGGACGAGGATATCGTCGTCCCCGGCGCGAGCAGCGAGGATGAGATCCTATGGGCATTGCCGATCACGAAGGTCACAGCCATGGTCTCGCCCAGAGCGCGGCCCAGGCCCAGCATCACGCCGCCGACGATGCCGACCCGGGAATGCGGCACCACCACCTTCCAGATGACCTCCCAGGTTGTGGCCCCCAAGCCATAACCCGACTCCTTGAGCATGGGCGGCACGGTGTCGAACACATCGCGCATGGTTGCCGCGATGAACGGCAACACCATGATGGCCAGCACCACGCCGGCGGTCAGGATCCCGATCCCATACGGCGGCCCCATGAATAATTTTCCCACACCCGGGATATGGCTGAAGTGCTGGATGAGCCAGGGCTGAACATGCCGCTGCAGCAGCGGGGCGAGCACGAACAAACCCCAGATTCCAAAAATGATGCTCGGCACGGCGGCCAGCAGTTCGACCGCGACACCGATCGGCCGCTTGAGCAAGGGAGGACATAGCTCGGTCAGAAACAGCGCGATGCCGAAGCCGGTTGGCACCGCGAGCACCATGGCGATCAACGAGGTGACGATCGTGCCGTAAATCGGCGCCAGCGCCCCGTACTGATCGGTCACCGGGTTCCAGACTTCGCGGGTGACGAACGACAGGCCGAAATGCGACACCGCCGGCCACGCGCCGCGCAGCAGCGATAGCGATACGCCGCCGAGAATCAGCAACACGAGAATCGCCGCGGTCAAGGTCGCCGACCGGAAGACTCTTTCGTAGATCAATTGTCTTGCGGCGTGCCTCGGATCGATGATCGCCACGATGTCAACTTCGCTCCCGCTATTGCTCGCTCCACACCGGCCGGCCGCCTGACACGATTTCCGAGACCCAAGTTTTCTTGACCTGATTGATCAGGGGTGCGGGCAGCGGCACGTAATCGAGTTCCGCCGCCATAGTAGCGCCATCCTTGTACGCCCAGGCGAAGAACTTCAGCGCCGCATTGGCGCTGGCGGTATCCACCGGCTGCTTGTACATGAGAATGAAGCTGGCGCCGGTGATCGGCCAACTCGCGGCGCCGGCTTGGTCGGTCAATATCAAATAATAAGCATTCGCATGCACCCAATCGGCGTTGGCGGCGGCGGCTTGAAAGGACTCGGAGTTCGGCGCCACGGCATTTCCAGCCTTGTTGGTCAGCAGGGTATAGGACATCTTGTTTTGCTTTGCGTAGGCATATTCCACGTAGCCGATTGCGCCGTCGGTTTGCGCGGTCATATTCGCGACGCCCTCATTGCCCTTCGCGCCAATTCCTACGGGCCATTGAACCGAGGTGTTGGCGCCGACGCTGGACTGGAACTTGGGACTCGCCTTCGACAGGAAGTCGGAGAACAGGAAGTTGGTGCCGGAGCCATCCGATCGGTACACCGGAGCAATCGCCGTGGCGGGGAGCGTCAGTTTCGGGTTCAGCCGTTTGATCTGCGCATCGTTCCACTGGGTGATATCGCCCAAATAAATGGCGGCGACCGTGGCGCCGTCCAGGCGCAACTGCCCCGGCTGCACTCCTTTCACATTCACCACCGGCACGACGCCGCCGATGATCATGGGAAACTGCAGCAGGCCCGCGGCATCCAGATCCTCCGGCTTCAACGGCATGTCGGACGCCCCGAAGGTGACGGTCTTCGCCTTGATCTGCTTGATGCCGCCACCGGAACCGATGGACTGGTAATTCAGGCCGACTCCCGTGAGCTTCTTATAGCTGTCGGCCCACTTGGCGTAAATCGGATAAGGAAAGGTGGCGCCGGCGCCGGAAATATCCGCCGCCGCCGCGGCGACACATAGACAAATCGTCGCCCCTACGACGACGAGCCGCGTGAGATTCTTCATTTTGTCGACTCCAGTTTGGGTTGCGTCAGCGTCAACCCATAATTATTGGTCTCGAATGTGTCTTTCTCATGACCCGAGCATGATCGCCCAAGGGTCGGTCGGCGCATCAGCCGAGATAATCGGCCGCCGCGGTAGCATCGCTCGGCGCGCGGCGCCCGCCCATGGCGTTGAATACCGGGGTAAGGATCACGCTCACGCCCAGATTCAGGATCAGAGTGAAGAAGGCGGTATAGCCCGGAAAGCCGTAGCCGCCTATTTTGAGCGGGTAAGCCGCGACCAGGTGCACCGCGACGGCCATTGCCGTGCCCACCATCGTTCCCGCAGCCCATCCGACCAGCAGTGCCCAGGAATTGAACCAGCGTGTATAGGCGCCCAGCATCACCGCGGGCAGAGTCTGAATGATCCAAATACCGCCCAGCAGCTGGAGCTGAATGGCATATTCGGTCGGCACGAACAGGATGAACACCAGCGCACCGACCTTGACGATCAGCGACATCCACTTCGCCATCTGCGCTTCTTGCTTGTCGGTCGGATTCTTGTTGATGAATTCGCGATGAATGTTTCTGGTATACAGATTCGCCGCGGCGATCGACATGATCGCGGCGGGCACCAGGGCGCCGATGGCTATTCCCGCAAATGCGATGCCGACGAACCAGGAGGGAAAGCTGTGCAGCAGCAGCGCAGGCACCGCGAAATTATTGCCGAACTGCTTGAACCCCGCTGCATACTCGGGCAGATGCGCCACGCCGGCGGCGACCGCGAAAAAGCCGAGCAGTGCCAGCAGCCCCAGCATCAACGAATACGCCGGCAGGATGGCCGCATTGCGGCGAATCGCATGACCGCTGTTCGCGCTTAAGATGGCGGTGAACGAGTGCGGGTAGAGGAACAACGCCAGCGCCGAGCCGAGTGCCAACGTGGCGTAGGTGCTGTAGGCGCCGGTGGTATTCGGCCCAGGAACGGCCAGCAACAGCTTGGTCGCGGGCACCGCCGAGAAGAGTTTGCCGAATCCACCGAGCTGGATCGGGATGACGATGACGGCGGCAAAGGCCGTGATATAGATCAGCACATCCTTGACGATCGCGATCGAGGCGGGAGCGCGCAGACCGCTGGAGTAAGTGAAGGCTGCCAGCACCACGAAGGCGATAAGCAGCGGTAAATCCGCCAGCAGTCCGCCACCCGAGATGCCGAGGGCGCCGACGACCACCTGGATGCCCAAGAGCTGCAGGGCGATGTACGGCATGGTGGCCACGATTCCGGTGATAGTTATCGCCAGGGCCAGCCAACGATTGCCGAAGCGGCCGCGCACGAAGTCGCCGGCGGTGATGTAGCCATGCTTGCGGCAAACATTCCACAATCTGGCGAATACCAGGAACAGCACGGGATAGACCACGATGGTATACGGCACGGCGAAGAAGGCGACCGCGCCCGCCCCGAATGCAAGCGCTGGAATCGCGACGAAGGTATAGGCCGTGTACAGATCCCCGCCGAGCAGGAACCAGGTGACCACCGTGCCGAATCGCCTTCCGCCCAATCCCCATTCGTGCAGCAAATCGAGATCGCCCCGGCGCCAGCGGGCGGCCGCAAAACCCAGCCAAGAAATGAATCCGAACAGTACGACGAAGATGCTGAGCGCAATCCAGTTCACGTCCTTCATGTTCGCCGCCTACCGCCCAGTCGACTCGGTGGCAAAGTACACAACCGCTGTGATTGCGGCGCTCACCAGCACCCACAGCAGCTGAAACCAGTAAAAGAACGGAATGCCGATCAACGTCGGCTCGACTTTATTGTAGAAGGGCGGCCACAGGATGACGGCGAACTGGATGATGAACAGCAGATACCACCAGCTCCATCCGCGGTGTTTTCTTGAAACATCCTTCATCGCGATCGCCCCCGAAGGTTAGGTCTCCCTTGGGGGGCGATATTACCCGTGTCCGGCCTGCAAGACGCTAGAATTTGAAGCGCACGCCCAGGGTCGGGTTCAAGTTGTTTCTGTAATACTCGTAACCATTCGCCACGCCATTGAACACGTCGCTGTACATGGCACCAGCGTAGCCGTCGAAGCGCTTGGTGAATGCATAGACGGCATCGAACGAGAAGGCCTCGAAGCGGCCGGCGCAAGATCCGTGCGCGCTGGTGTTGCAGCCCGCGTCGGAGCCGGTTCCATAGGCGTTCTGCTGGTAGCCGTAATAGGCAGCGGTCAGATCCAAGCCCGGCAGGACGGTGTAGCGCACGCCGGTCCAGTACACCTGCAGAACCTTGTCGAGGTCGTACGCCGTGTTGTTGACATAGGCGAGATTGTAGCCGCCGATGTCCTCGAATCCGGCGCCCAACGCCGTGGTCGGATTCGCGTACTTGACGTGCTCGTAGCCAATGAAGAACTTGAACAGGTCGTCGAACTTGTACGCGGCCATGACGCTGAACGCCGTATTGTCCGAGATCGTCGCCGCCAGCGAGTTCGTAACCGAATATCCCACGGGCAGCCCGGTCACCTGGGAGGCGCTCAACGGCGAGGCCGAAATGGCGTCGTTGACCTTGGAATAGTAGGCATCCGCGGAGAAGCCTGCGAATTCGGCACCGACATCCGCCTGCGCGGCCGTGTTCGCGCCGCCGTTCGAGCCATTGAATTTATACAACAGTGCAATATGGGCGACGTCAGCGATCCCGATTTGATACTTCAGCGACGAATCGAGACGCCGGTCCTGGGTGTCTCCGCCACCGGCATAGGTTCCCGACATGCCGATCAGCGAGAACGCCTGCGAGGCGTAGTTAGGATCGTACTTGGCAATTCCGTCCGCAAGCAGCGTGAGCTGGCGACCGAAGGTTAGGATGCCGAACAGCGGATTGGCGACACCGACATAGGCCGTCTGAAAAGCCTGACCGGCGACGCTTGAATCCAGGTTGGTGGTTTGCTGGCCGGCGGACCGGCCATTGTTCTGCGTCATCGACTTCAGAGCATCGCTGATCTCACCGGATTGAGGATTGAAGAAAGTCTCCACCTTGAACACGGCGGACCAATCACCGACCACCGGTTCCAAACCTTGCAGGCCCACTCGCGACTGGCTCAAATTGCTGGGCGTGACGCCGGTTACCGACTGGCGGCTATTTTTCTGCACGATGTTGGAGCTGCCCGCCGGATGGTAATCGCTGAACGGCGCGCCGTGCGTATCGTATTGCAAACCGATATCGATGATTCCGTACAAGGTGATGCCATGCCAGGTCAGGCTGTCCGGGCCTGTGGAGGGAAGCGTGGCGGGGTTATCCGCCTGAGCAACCTGAGCAGCGCTCAGCAGCGCGCCCAACAAAAGGCCGCCGCAGAGGCGCAGACCGCGCGTTGGGTGGACATTGGCAGTCGATAAGTTCGTTCGGTCAAGTGCGTCATTCACGGGCGTATTCCCAGGTGGTTTTTCGATCGTGGGATTTAACCGATAGTTTGTGACAAATTGGTTACGCGCCGCAATATCGTGGTCGAAATCTGTCTCTTTATTACAACAACGGGCCCCAGACGTCGCCCGACGTTAAGGGGCGGAGCTGCTCAGAGCCCGGCGGAACGCCGCGACGATCGCGGGCTGCGGCCGGCGAATGGGCGGGATATCCTGGTAGGTCTCCCAGCCGCCGCCCAGGCTCTTATAGAGCTGCACGAATTGCTCGCCTTCGCTAATTTGCGCGTCTACGTACTGCTCCTGGATATCGTACAACTCGCGTTCTGCATCGACCACGTTGAGGAAATCGGTCAGGCCGCGCTTGTAGCGCTCGGTGGCGAGATCGGCCGCGCGCTGGCCCGCGAGCAACGCATCGCCTAAGGCTAATAGGCGCGCCTGCTGCGCCGCATATCCCTTGAGCGAGGTGTCGACCTCGCGCACCGCATTGAGAATCGTGCTGCGGTACGCGGCCAGCTTCGCGTGCGCCTCCAGGTGGGCAATGTCCACCTGCGCATCGAGCGCGCCGAAGTCCAACAGCGGCCACATTGCGCCGGGACCGAATGACCAAATGTGTTTGCCGATGGCCGGCGACGTGCCCCACCCCTGCGCCTGCGCGCCGATCGCAGCGACCAGCGAGATTTGCGGATACAGATTGGCGGTCGCGACACCGATGCGCGCGGTCGAGGCGGCCAGATCCCGCTCGGCTTGCCGAATATCGGGACGGCGGCGCAGCAGGTCCAACGGCTGGCCGGCGCCGACGGGTCCGGGCATCGATGGAATCAAATCGGGCTTTGCGAGTTCCTCGCCCATGGCTTCGGGATATTCACCCACCAGTACCGCCAGGGTATATTGCGCGGCGCTCACCTCGGCGTCGACCGGCGCGACCTGCGCCTCAATCGCCGCCAGCTCTCGAGTCGCGAGTTCGACGTCAAGTTCGTTGACGATGCCGCGCTGGTAGCGAATCTGCACGATGCGCAGCGACTCGCGCAGCACATCGCCCGCCTGGCGCAGGACCCCCAACTGTGTTTGATACCCGCGCAAATCCACGTACGCGCGGACCACATCCGCGACCACCGAGGTGAGTACTCCGTCGCGCGCCGCCGCCGCAGCCTGGGTATCGGCCTGGGCTGCCTCGAACTCGCGCCGGTATTTGCCGAAGATGTCGAGCTCCCATACGGTGTCGAATCCGGCAATGATGTTGATGTGCTGCAGACCGCCGGAGTTGTTGGCCGATACCAGCGGCTGCTGCGCGCGGCCGCGGGTCAGATCGGTGCCGGTCCCGCGGCCCGCCGCGGCGCTTGCGTCGATCTCCGGAAGCGCATGGCCGAGCACGACGGCTTCGTAGGTCCGGGCCTGTTGCAGCCGGGTGAGCGCGACCTCCAGGTCGGGATTGGACTTCACCGCGCGCTCGACCAGCGAGTCCAATTCGGGATCCTCCAGCGAGCGCCACCAGGAAGCCAGATCGGGGCCGGGCGTCGGGGGTTGCGCAACTGTGGCGGCGAACTGCGCCGGCGCGTCCGCTGCAGGCTGACGATACGAGGGCCCGGCGGCGCAGCCCGCCAGGCACACTGCCAACCCAATTGCCAGCCGGCCCCGCATGCTCATCATGGCGCGGCCTTGGGTTCGCTGTTCACCGCAACCGTCTCGCCCTCGGAGATCTGGCTGCTGATGTTCAAAATGAGCCGATCGCCCACATTCACGCCGGAGGCGAGTTCGACCAGGCTGCCGTTGTCCCTGGCAATGGCAACATTCACGAATGCAACCTTGCCGCCGGCGCCCACTCTTGCGACCTGCGTGGCGCCCGGACGAAAGATCAAGGCGGCCGCGGGAACCTCGGCCGAGCCCTTGGGCTTGAGCTGGAATGCGACGCTGACGTACATACCCGGCACCAGCGCGTGATCCGCGTTCGGCACATCCACCTCCACCCGCATGGTTCGCGCCTGCGCATTGATCGCCTGCGCAGAGCGGGTGATTTTCCCGGCAAATCGACCGGTGGCAGATCCGGCCGCGCGGATCTCGGCGGGCATGCCCGGCTGCATCATTTCTTCGGCCGCGCTCTGCGGCACGTCCACGAATACCCGCAGCGGATCGGTCTGGCTCATCCGATACAACGATGTTGTGGCAGAGGTGCTACCGGCGGTGACCAGGTTGCCGATATCGATCTTGCGTTCGGTGATGGTCCCGGCGAAAGGCGCCTTGACTTGCTTGAATTCGGCCAGCGAGCTGTATTGCTCGACCCGCGCCTTGTCCAGCGCCACCTGAGCGATGGCGGCATACAGGCGCGCTTCGGCGCTCTCGTAGTCGGATTTCTTGGCGTCTCTTTCCTGGTCAGAGACCACTCCCTTGGGTGAATCGCGCCAGCGTTCGTTCGTCGTCTTGGCGAACTCCGCCTCGGCCTTGCGCGCGGCGACCTGCGCCACGGACGCGTTCAGCTGCGCGCGAGCGGCGCTGAGCTCTGCATCCAATTCGGGTGTCTCGATGATCGCGAGCACCTGCCCCTTCGCCACATGATCGCCGATATCCGCCAGCCATTGGGACACATAGCCGTTGACCCGGGCATAGATCAACGATTCGAACCACGCCGCGGTCTGCCCCGGCAGCACCAGGTCCTGGCCCACGGACACCGGACGCGCAACCACCGCGTCCACCGGCGGTGGCGCGCCGTAGGCGATCTCGCCCGCGCGCGCGATGCCACGCTCGTGGAAATAGCGGATTGCCCGCACCGCCACGAATCCGACCAGCAGGATTGCCGCGGCAATCGCCACGCCGCGCTTCAGGCGCCGGCCGGTATCGGCATCGAACTCCGTGGAAACGGCGGCCTGCTCCTCGCGCGCAATGTCGTCGGGAAATTCGCTTTGCGTCGGATCACGTGGCTGCATTGGCATTCCCTATGAAGGTCGATACCGCGGCGGCAGCGCGCCGGCGCAACAGGCGATACATCGTCGGTACGAAAATCAAGGTCGCGAAGGTCGCAAACAGCAAGCCGCCGATGACCGCCCTGCCCAGGGGAGCGTTCTGTTCGCCGCCCTCGCCTATGCCAAGGGCCATCGGCACCATGCCAAGGATCATCGCTCCGGCGGTCATCAACACCGGCCTCAAACGCGTGTAGCCGGCGCTAGCCGCCGCGCGCAGCGCGTCTTCGCCGGCGGCCATGCGCTGATTCGCGAAGCTGACCACCAGTATGCTGTTCGCCGTCGTCAATCCGATGCACATCAAGGTGCCCATGAGCGCGGGCACGCTCATGGGCGTCTGCGACAGGAACAGCATCCACATCACCCCGCCGAGCGCAAACGGCACGGCCATCAGCACGATCAAGGGGTCGATCCAGCTTTGGAAATTCATGACCAGAAACAGATAGACCAGCACGATGGCCAAGGCGATCCCCGTGAACAGTCCGTCATAGCTTTCGCGCATGGTCGCTACCTGTCCGCTCAAGGTCACAGTCAACGCCTTGGATGCATCGGCGCGATGCGCCACCAAGACGCCGTCGATGTCCTTGGCGGCCGAGTACAGATCCCGCCCCTGCACGTCGGCATGCACGTCGAACACCGGCCGAATATTCAATTGCGAGGCCGCCATTGGAACCGCCGCGCGTCCGAATGTGGCGAGGTTCAGCAGCAGTTGCCCCTGCCCTGCCGCCGCGCCCGACGTGACCGGCATGGTCTCGAGATCCTGCGAGGAGTCGATGCGATACGGCGGCACCTGCACCACCAAGGGATAGCTCACGCTGTTGCGCGGATCGACCCAGAAATTCGGCGCTGTCTGCGCGCTGGAATTGGTCGCCACCAGCACGTTGTCGGCAGCCTCCTGCTGCGTGACGCCGGCTTCGGTGGCGAGCGCGCGATCCACATCCACGGTGAGGGCCGGCGCATCGGGCACCTGGAAAACGTGCGAATCCACCACCCCCGGCACGCGCGTCAGGGCGCGCGCGATGCTCGAGGCAAGCGCAAACGCCGCGCCCTGATCGGGCCCGGAGATTCTTACGTCGATCGGCGCCGGCTGCCCAAAGTTCAGCACCTGATCGACGATGTCGGCCGGCTGGAAAAAGAACTGCAGCTCGGCGAACCGCCTCGGCAGCTCGCGGCGCAGGGTGGCGATCAGCTGCGCCGTCGGCGTGTGGTGCGTTTTCAAGGAGATCAGGATTTCCCCATCCATGGGCCCGACGGTGGCGGAGTCGCTCAGCGCGATGTTGATGCCGCTGTACGGCAGCCCGATGTTGTCCAGCATGACGTCGATCTGGCCGGCGCCGACCAGGCTGCGAATTTGTGCCTCGACCGCGGCGAAATATTCCTGCGTGCGCTCGAGCCGCGTGCCGGCCGGAGCGCGCACGTGCAGGCGCATCTGGCCGGCGTCGACTTGCGGAAAAAAGTCCCTGCCTAACTGAGGGAATAGCAGTGCCGACAACACCACCAGGACGATGAACGCCACCACAGTGATTCGCGCTTCCGCCAAGGCCCATGCCAGCGTATTGCGGTATTGCTCGCGGAAGCGCTCGAAGCCGCGTTCGAACGCCTCCTGGGCGCGAACCAGGGGATTGCTCGAATGGCGATGTTCGCCGACCGGCCGGTGCGTGGTTTCGGCGTCGAATTGCTGCACGGATCGGCGCATCAGGCGCTCAAACAGCACCGGCACCATGGTGAAGGACAGCACCAAGCTCGCGAGCAACGCGCCGATGACCGACAGCGACAGCGGAGAGAACAGGTACTTCGCCGTGCCTTGCAGCAGAAACACGGGTACGAATACGATGCAGATGCACAGCGTGGAAAGAAACGTCGGAATCGCCACTTCGCTGGCCCCGTTCACGATCGATTGGTGCAGCGGTTCATTCATGGCGACGTGCCGCTCGATGTTTTCGATCACCACCGTGCCGTTGTCGACCAGGATGCCGATCGCCAGCGCAAAGCCTCCCAGGGTCATGGTGTTGAGAGTCTGGCCGGTCAAGTCAATGAACAGCACCGCGCTGATGATCGATAGCGGGATGGCGGCAAGAATGATCAGCGAAAGGCGCACGTTGCCCAGAAATAGGATGATCACCAGCGCGGTCAACGCGGCGGCCAGGCAGGCGCTCAACACAACGCTGTTCAGCGCCGCCTTGACGAATACCGACTGGTCGAACAGCGGCTTGATGGCGACGCTCGGGGGTAGCACCTTCTGGATGTCCTTGAGCGCCGCGCGCACGCCGTCGATCACGGCGAGCGTGGATACTCCGCCGGTCTTGCGGATCACCATGAGCGCGCCCGGCGTTCCGTTCACCGACACCGAATTGGTTTGCACCTGAAAGCCATCGTGAACGTGCGCGACATCGCGCATGAATACCGTGCGGCCATCCACCTGCTTGATGGGAAATGCATTGATGGATTCGATCACATCCGGGGTATTGTTCATGGTCAGCGAATAATCCTTGTCGCCGATCTTGACGTCGCCGGCCGGCAGAATGACGTTCTGGCGCTGCAGCGCCGCGCTGACATCCGAGGCGGAAAGCCCGCGCGCCTGCAGCGCCCGGGAATCCAGATCGGCCATGATCACGCGCGGCTTCCCGCCGTACGGATACGGCACCTCGGCTCCATGCACCACCGCCAGCGCCGGACGGATGATGTTCTGGCCCAGATCGTTGAGCTTGGTGTCGGGCAGGGAACTGCTGGACAGGCTCAGTTGAATGATGGGCACATCCGTCGCGCCGTAGCGCAACACCAGCGGCGGCGTGATGTTCGGCGGCATGTACTTGAGCACGACCAGTGCGCTGCTGGCCAATTGCGACACCGCACGCGTGACGTCCGCGCCCTCGTGCAGATAGATTTTCTCGACTCCGACGCCTTCATAGCTCACCGCCTCGATGCGCGAAATGTCATCCACCAGCGATGCCAGCTGGCGCTCGTGCAGGGTCAATATGCGGTTTTGAATGTCCTCGGCGCTCATGCCGTTGTAGGTCCAAACCACGGCGACCACCGGAATGTCAATCTCGGGAAAAATGTCGATCGGCATGCGCAGCGCGGCGCCCACGCCCATTAGGGTGATCAATATGAGCATGGCAACGACGGTATAGGGCCGCTTCAATGCCAGTTCGACTACGGACATTTGCGAATTAAATCACTCGGGCAGGCCGGATCAGCGTGCCGAAGGTCATGACTCGCTGGTGACGAAAGTCATCGATTTACGCTGCCGACGGCTTTCGCTCCTTTTGCAGCGTTTCCACCTCTTTGTCGGAGAGGCGCGCGTCATAGATCGAACGCGAGTCGAGGGCGCGCGCAACCAGCGTGGCGGTGACGACTGCCATGAGCAACGGCAGAATGAAGGAACGATCCCGGGCCGTCAGCTCCATCACCAGCACGATTGAGGAGATGGGCCCATGAGTGGTCGCCGCCAGCATCGCCGCCGCGCCCACCACGGCGAACAGGCCCGGCGGCACGCCCGGCCAGCCCCACGACCACGCAAGCCCCAATACCGCCCCGAGCAGCGCGCCCAAGGTCAGCGACGGGGTGAACAATCCGCCGGGAACCCCGCTCCCGAGGCACAGTGCAGTGGCCAACGGCTTAAGCACCAGCAGCGCCAGCAACAGCATCGGCGCCACCTGATTGGCGAACGCCAACTGCGTGATGTCCCTGCCATTGCCGAGCAATTGCGGAAATGCAATCGATACTGCGCCGAGCAGTCCGAGCGCGACGGTGGGCGCGATCAGGCGGCGCCGGCCCGTAGGCTTGAGGCGGTCCGCCAATGCGATGAGCCGCACGTAACCGACCGACACCAGGCCGGCAATCGGGCCCGCGGCCAGGGCAAAGCAAACGATCGAGGCGGACAGCGGAAAGGCGGGAATCTCATAAGTGGGGGCGTTGGGTAATGCGAGCCACGAGACGGCCGTGGCGATTCCCGCCGCCAGCAGCGCCGGCAAGATGAGCCGGAGCGCCAAGACTCCACGCAGCACTTCGAGAGCGAATAGCGCGCCGCCCAAGGGCACGCCATAGGCGGCAGCCATGCCCGCCCCCGCGCCGCAGGCGACCAGCAGTCGGCGCTGTTCATCGGAGAGCCGTGTCTTGTCGCACAGCACATTCGCGATGACCGCGCCTGCCTGCTTCGGCGCGCCCTCGCGGCCCAGCGAGGCGCCCATCCCGACCACTAGGACGGAGAGAAGCGCGCTGCCGAGCGTGCGCAGAGTGGGCAAGCGTCCCGCATTCCGCGAAATGGCCTCGGTGATGTCGATGCCATTGGCGCTGGTCAGCTTTCTCAACAGCACCTGGCCGATTCCGGTCAGCACGCCCGCGCCCAACAGTATCCAGACATGCCGCCACGGGGTCGCCTGCGCGGCGGCGTCGAGCAGGTCGGGCCCCGGCCACATGAGGTGTTGCACCCCTTGCAGCAGCCGCGTGAGCAGCGCGGCGCCTATACCGGCGCCGGCGCCGGTCAGAATGACCACGCCCCAGAATGCGAGCGCACCGGCGCTCTGCAGCTGCACCGGGACCGCGGCTCGGCCTTCAGTCGTGTCCACGCTGCGCTAATCCAATCGGCGCTGCTTCGCCGAAATCACGGCAAGCTCGGTGCGAGTGTTGGCGTGAAGTTTTTCCATGATGCGGCTGACGTAGTTCTTGACCGTGCCTTCCGCCAAGAATAGCGCGCCGGCGATTTGCCGGTTGCTCTTGCCTTCGGCGATGAGCCGCAAGATCTTTTCCTCCTTGTCGTTCAGCGGCTCGCCCGGGGGCCCCGCCGGCTCCGATGGAGGAGCAGCGCCGGAGGACAGCGCGAGGCGCCGAAACTGATCCATGACCTTGCGCGCGATCTGCGGGGTCAGGCGCGATTCGCCGCGGCGCAGCGCACGAATGGTCTCGAGCAATTCCTCCTCGGTCGCGTCCTTGAGCAGATATCCATGAGCGCCGGCGCGAACCGCCTCGAACACCGTTTCGTCGTCATTCAAGGTCGTCAAGACCAGCACCTGCGTCCCCGGGAGCATCGAGGTGATCTCGCGCGTCGCCGCGACGCCGCCCTTGCGCGGCATGTGCAGGTCCATCAGCACGACGTCGGGCCGCAGCAGCTGCGTGACTGCGACGGCCTCGATGCCGTCGCTCGCCTGCCCGACCACCTCCATGTCGCCCTGCATCGACAGCATCAGCGCCATGCCGCGCCGGACCAGCGCCTGATCCTCGGCGATGACCACTCGAATCACGGGCGCGATCGAAGAGCTCATCGGCCAATCATGCGGCCCAAGCTCCGTCCTTTGGAAGTGACTTTCGTCACCTCCGCAGGGTACGAATGCAGTGCTGAGGCTTGATCGCCATGATTTAATCGCGGCTCTGCTTCACTACGTTGCGCGGCCGCAGCCGCTGGGACGCCTCATCCATGAAGCTCCGGTTAGCGGCCATGTCCGCTCTGTCGAGAATCGATCCGCGCCGCAGCCTGATGGCGGGCACCGTATGGCTCATCGTCGCGCTCGCCGCGAGCTTTTCGATCGCAGCCTCCCTGTGGGTGGGCAGTATTGCGCGCAACGACATCGTGCAGCAGCACATGCGCCGCCTGGCGCTTGAAACCGACCAATTGGGCACCGATTTGAGCCAGGCCGTCGCATCGCGGCTGGATGCGCTCGGCGCAGCCGGACGTACCTTGCATTCGCTCACTCCCGCGGTATTCGACGAGCTGCAATCGGTGTATCCGGAACTGCAATGGATCGCGCTGGCGGATACACAGGGCACCATGGTGGCCGCCCGCATTCGCGGGGCCGGCGCCCTCGCCACCGGCAGCGCGGTGGGCGGGGAACCCTGGTTCATTCATGGGTTGCGGGAACCGTGGATCGGAGTCATTGAGAGCGCGGACGACGACGCATCGGCGCCGGCGCCGAAGGGCAATTCACCCCGCTTCGGCCAATTGGTCGCGCCGCTTCGCGACGCGCGTGGCGAGGTCATCGGCGTGGTCGTCGCTCAATTGAGCTGGCATTGGGCGCCGAATCACCTACCGCACCTGAGCGAGGCGGCGGACCCCAACGACGCGGCGCAGGCGCTGATTCTGGACGGCCAAGGCGTCATTGTCGTCGGTCCGCGAGAATTACGCGGCCACCCTTGGGCGGGGGTTGCTGAAGCGGATGCCGCAGGTTCTGCGGGTCCGCGCTTCGAACACCTCGCCGACGGCCGTGTTCTCTTGGTGGCACGAGCCCCGCTGAGCGCGCCCTATGGATCGGCCTCGCCATCCTGGCTGGTGCAGCTTGGCGAGCCCAACGAACACGTCTATCAGCGCGCCGATGCCCTGCGTCAGAGGATTTTCTGGATCTCGCTATGCCTTGGAGCCATCACCGTCTTGATCGGAGCGCTGGGGGCGCGCCATCTGACCGATCGGTTGAAGCGCCTGGCGAACTCCGCTGCTGCCGTCGGCCGCAACGATGCCAGTCAAATCGACGTACCGCCGGGGCGCGACGAGGTGGCACAGCTGGGTGCCGCGTTTGCCAAGATTCTCGATGATCTGCAGCGCGAACGCAGCGAGCTCTTGGCGTTGAGCAGCGACTTGGAGCGCCGGGTCGCCGTCAGAACCAGAGAGGTCGAGCGCCTGGCGGAAGAGTCGCGATATGCGGCGGTGGTACGCGAACGGTTGAAGATCGCCCGCGATTTGCACGACACCCTCGCGCATTCGATGATGGCCATGCTCAGCGAGATTCGCCTTCTGCGCAGGCTCCAGGCGCATGATCCGGGGCTGCTCAAGGATGAGCTCGCGCGGGCCGAAGAGGTCGCGCACGAAGGGCTGATCGAAGCGCGCACGGCCATCACCCAAATGCGGGTCAATGCCGTGCGCGACACTGGGCTGGGCGCGGCGCTCGCCAAGGCATTCGAGCGGTTCATCGATCGCAGCGGATTGACCGGAGAGTTCCGCGCGGACCCGGAGGCCGCGCGTTTCGGCGACGAGCGTGCTGAAACGATTTTTCGGATGGCCGAGGAGGCGCTGAGAAACATCGAGAGTCACGCGATGGCGAGAAATGTCGGCGTATCGCTCAGCGCCGCCGGCACAACTGACCTGGAGCTGCGGATCGAGGACGACGGCATCGGCTTCGATCCGCAGGCGCCCCACCCGGGACATTTTGGCCTGGTCGGACTGCGCGAGCAGGCCAGGTTGATCGGCGCGGAATTGCGCATCGACAGCAGGCACAACCAAGGCACGACCCTGTGGCTCTCGCTCAGAATCGCGCCCGAGATCCTATAGCGTCAGCAACCGCTCCAGGAGGCGCCGATAAATGCGCTGCAGGGCGTCGATATCCGCAACCCGCACGCACTCATTCACCTTGTGGATCGACTCGTTGATCACCCCCAGCTCGATCACCTGAGCGCCCATGGGGGCGATGAATCGGCCGTCCGAGGTGCCCCCCGCCGTCGACAGCTTGGGAGTGATCTTGAGCTCATCCTCGACCGCGCGCACCGTGGCCTCCGACAAAGTCCCCGGAGTGGTTAGAAACGGGTATCCCGAAATGAACCATTCCAGCGAATAATCGACCGCATGCTTGCGCAAGATGCCTTCGACGGTGCTCTGCAGGGACTCGACCGTCTGCTCGGTCGAGAAGCGCAAATTGAAACGCGCCTTGAGTTCCCCGGGGATCACGTTCGGCGCGCCCGTGCCCGCCGAAATGTTCGATACTTGAAAGGTCGTTGGCTGAAAATGCTGATTGCCCTGATCCCAAACCCGCGAGGTCAATTCCGCCAGGGCGGGAGCCACGGCATGCACAGGGTTTTTCGCGAATTGCGGATAGGCGATGTGCCCCTGGATACCATGCACGGTGATCCGCCCGCTCAAGGAGCCGCGACGCCCGATCTTGATCGTATCCCCGAGAGTGCGCTCGCTTGAGGGCTCGCCGACCAAGCACCAATCGATGCTTTCGCCGCGCTCGCGCAGCACTTGCACGACGCGGCGCGTACCGTCGATGGAAGGTCCCTCCTCATCGCTGGTGATCAGGAAGGCGATCGAGCCGCGATGCTGCGGATACTGGCCGACAAACTCCTCACAGGCAGTCAGCATGGCGGCAAGGCCGCTCTTCATGTCGGCCGCTCCGCGGCCGAACAGCAGGCCGTCCTTGACGAGCGGCGAGAAAGGATCGGAATTCCAATCCTCGAGCGGACCGCAGGGAACCACATCGGTATGACCCGCAAAGCAAAACACCGGGCCGCTGCTGCCGCGCTTTGCCCAGAAATTATCCACCGGACCGAAGCGCAGGCTCTCGATGCTGAAACCGATTGCACGCAGCCGTTCGATCATCACGGCCTGGCAGCCGCCGTCGACCGGACTCACCGACTGCCGAGAAATCAATTCGCGGGTCAGATCCAGCGTACGGGACATCAGAACCGCAGCACCGGAGGACGGTGTCGCAGATTGGCCCACAGCCCGTAGAGCCCCAGGCAGACGGCGGCGATCAATACCCAGCCCGGCATGGCAACGCCGAGAAACTGCCAGCTTACCTTGGCGCATTCGCCGGAGCCCGACAGCACCTTGGTCACGACCTCGCTCAACGAAAACACCTTGAGCATGAAATTGAGCGAAGCGCCGCAGGCGGGAATGCTGCCGGGCGGCAGGCTCTGGATATACAGATGCCGCAGGGCGACCCCGGCCGTGGCAGCCGCGGCCACCACCAGCAGCAGCGCATACACCCGCCTGCCCCACCCCACCGGGTCATGGGCCGCGGCAATCAAGAACAGCAGCGCGAGCGCAAGCACGCCGATGCGCTGAAATATGCACAGCGGACAGGGTTCCAGGTGCAGGACGAACTGGGCGTAGTACGCATAGCCCAGCAGGCCGGCGCAGGCCGCGAGCCCCAGAAGATTGGCCTGGCGCGCCGTCATCACCGACGGGCGGCGGCGTGGGCGGCGTCGATTTGCTTGGCCACGTCCTCGAGCGAGGTGTGGCGAATGTCCTTGCCGTGCACCATGTAGATCACATATTCGCAGATGTTCTTTGCGTGATCGCCGATTCGCTCCAGCGCCCGGACGATCCACATGATCTCGAGTGCCCGGCGAATCGTGCGCGGGTCCTCCATCATGAATGTGATGCACTGGCGCTGGATCGCCTCGTATTCCTCGTCTATGGTCTTGTCCTCTTGCGCCGTCTTCAGCGCGGCGTGCGAGTCCATGCGCGCGAACGCATCGAGCGCGTCGTGCACCATTTGCGCGACCTGGCGCCCGAGATGCTTGACCTCCCGGTACTTGTCCGCGGGCAGCTCCATGGTGGCCAGGCGCGAGGCGATATAGCCGATCTTTTCGCCCTCATCGCCGATGCGCTCCAGATCGGTGATGGTCTTGATGATCGCCACGATGACGCGCAGATCGCCGGCGGCCGGGGCGCGGATCGCGAGGATACGGCTGCATTCCTCGTCGATCGACACTTCCATGCCATTGACCTTGTAGTCGTCCGTGGCCACGGACTCGCCCAAGCGGCTGTCGCCTTCCACCAGGGCGGTTATCGCCTTGTGCAGCTGCTGCTCGACGAACCCGCCCATTTGCAGCACCTGGTTGCGGACCTTCTCCAAATCCTCATTGAAGCGGCGGGAGATGTGATGGGTGAGATCGGCTGTTTCCATAGAAAATCTACCTTGAAGTCATAGGGCGCAAACACTTGCGACGCTGGCGTTCGTTTACATCCGATTGCAACGCGCGTCAACAGCGTAGGCCACAATTATGACGCCTCATGCGCTCGAGACTGCGCGCAGCACCTGCCGCCAGATGCGCTGCTCGGGAAAGTGGCAGGTGAATGTGCTGCCCTTGCCCTCCGTGCTTTGCACCTCGAGCCATCCGCCATGGCGCTGCAAGGCGTGCTTCACGATCGCCAGCCCCAGGCCGGAACCGCCCTGCCCGCGAGAGCGTCCGGCGTCGACCCGATAGAAGCGCTCGGTGATGCGCGGAATGTGCTCTGCCGGAATGCCGATGCCGCTGTCGTTCACCGAGAAATGCGCGCCGTCATCGTCGGCCCACCAGCGCATGCGCACGCAGCCGTCGTTCGGCGTGTATTTCAGGCCATTCACCAGCAGATTGGTGAAGGCGGACTCCAGTTCCTGCGCCGCTCCGAACAAGCCGAAGCTGGATTCCAGCTCCAGCAGCACCTGGCGCGGCCGATCGCTGCCGATCTGCGCATCGCGATGCAGGCGCTCCAGCATGCGCGGCACATCGACGGGATTGCGCACCGCCTCGCCCTCTGCGGACTCCAGGCGTGACAGCTCCAACAGGTCGGCGATGATGGCGTTCATGCGCTGTGCCTGGGCGCGCATGTCCTTGATCGGACCGGTCCAGGCAGGATCGAGCGCCGAATCGTCGGCCAGGGTATCCAGATAGCCCGAGATGACGGTCAGCGGAGTGCGCAGTTCGTGCGAGGCGTTGGCCACGAAGTCCTTGCGCATCGCCTCGAGGCGCATTTGACGCGTCACGTCGCGAACCAGCAGCAGCGACTGGCCGGCGCCATACGGCACCACTTGCAGGGCCAGGTATAGATCCACCTGCACCGGCGGGCGAATGATCAGGGGAATGGAAAAATCGTCAGAGTGCAGGTAATGGCCGAACTCCGGAGCGCGGATCAGATTGTCGATTCGCAGGCCCACATCAATTGGACGCTTGAGGCCAAGCAGGCGCGCGGCCTGCCGGTTGAACCAGACGATCTCGTACTGGCCGCTCAAAATGATGACGCCGTCGGGCAGCGCCGCGGTCGAGCGGCGCACTTCCCGGAACAGCTGCAGCAGCCGCTGCTTATGAAATTGCTTGCGCCGGTGCAGCCTGGTGATCTGCGCGATGATGTCGCCCCAGATTCCGCCAATGCGGGGCGGATCGATTTGCGAGCGCAGCCGCAGCCAGCGGTCGACACGGTACAAGTTGAGCAGTTGCCAGGCCAGGTACAGGCAGGCCGCGCCCAGCAGCCACAGCCACAGGGGCCCGATTATCAGGCCCAAGCTTAAGCCCAATATCAGGATGCTCGCGAGGCGCGCGAGCGCGAAGGTCCACATCGCTGCCATTGGCTGAAAGCCTGCTCTATGCGTCGCGCGTCGAGAAACGATACCCGGCGCCGCGAACCGTTTGCACCAGGCGCTCCAGCACGAAAGGCTCGAGCGCCTTGCGCAATCTACGAATGTGCACGTCCACCGTGCGCTCTTCGACGTAAGTATTACCGCCCCAGACGCGGTCGAGCAACTGGCCGCGCGTGAACACCCGCTCCGGGTGGGTCATGAAAAAATGCAGCAGCCGGTATTCCGTGGGTCCCAACGCGATTTCCCGGTCCCCCGCGCTGACCCTGTGGCTCGAGTCGTCGAGCTTCAGCCCGTCGACTTGCACGACATCCGCGGCGCCCGCCGGCGCGGCGCGCCGCAGCACCGCTTGGATGCGAGCCAGCAGTTCGCGCGGTGAAAAGGGCTTGGTGATGTAGTCGTCGGCGCCGCCTTCGAGGCCGCCGACCTTGTCCTGCTCCTCGGCTCGGGCAGTCAGCATGATCACCGGAATCTCCTCGGTATCCTTGGCGCGTTTCAGCGCGCGCGTCAGCTCCAAGCCGCTCATGTCAGGCAGCATCCAATCAATCAGCATCAAGTCGGGCCTGACATCGACGATCCGCTCGCGCGCCTCGCGGCAGTCCTCGGCCTCGCCAACTTCATAGCCGGCGCGCCGCAGGCCAAAGGCAATCATGTCCCGAATTGCCTTTTCATCCTCGACGATCAGGATCCGCTTGGCTGTCATGTGCTGTTCATAGTCCGTTGATTCTGCTAGCCCGGTATTACATCGTTCCGTTGTGACAGTTCCGTGACTTAAGCCTACTTTACGCCGCGTTCGGCTTGCGTGAGCGCCACCTTGTCGCGCAGGTACAGCGGCTCGAGGGCTGCCGGGTCCGCGCCTTCCCCGGCGCGCAGGCGCAGGGCGCCGAGCCGCGCCATTTCGCGCGCATTCGGCAAGGCCCCCGCATCCGCCGTCTCCAACCCTAGCCCCTGCAGGCGGGCGAGTTCGGGGTATGCCGCGAAGCCGCGCCCAATGCCGCTCACCCGGGCGGACCCGGCTCCGGTCGCGGGCAGGCTCACGCTGCCGGGGGCGCCGACCCGCGGCGGCGCGATGGCGCGCACCCCCCGCGACGCGTCGGCGGCATAACAGCCCCAATAGAGCTCACCCATGCGCGCATCGAGACAGGCCAAGGCGATGTCCGCCCCGCTGTCCAACGCACGCATCGCAAGGGCTTCCAGCGTGCTCACCCCGACGAGGCGAAGTCCCGCGCCGAAGGCCAATCCCTGAGCCGTCGCCACGCTGATTCTCACGCCGGTAAAGGCGCCAGGGCCGACGCTGGCGGCAATGCCGTCGAGCATGGACAAGGTCATCCCCGCCTGCGCAAGCACCGCGTCCACCATGCCGAGTATTTGCGCAGCATGGCCTCGGCCCGGTTCTTCGTATCGACCGATCAAGCCATCCTCGCCGAGCAGCGCCACCGAACAGGCCTCGGTCGCGGTGTCCAGGGCCAATACGCGCATCTCCTAGGTAGCCTGGGACGCCGCGGGCATTGCACGCTTCAGAGCGGCCAAGTGCGCGCGCAGGAAATCGGCGCCGGCGCTAGGTTCGAGAATCACCGGGCTCGGCGGCAGCGAATCCAAGAACACCCTGCCGTAGGCCTTGGTCCGGATCCGCGGGTCGCCGATCACGATGACGCCGAAATCATCCCCGTCGCGAATCAGCCGGCCCACGCCTTGCTTCAGCGCCAGCACCGCCTGCGGCAGCTGATATTCAAAGAAGGGGTTGCCGCCGCGGCGGCGAATACCCTCCAGCCGTGCCTTGAGCAAGGGATCGTCGGGAGAGGCGAATGGCAGCTTGTCGATCGCCACCAGCGACAGCGCGTCGCCCTTGACGTCGACCCCCTCCCAGAAACTTCCCGTGGCCATCAGTACCGCATTGCCGAGTTCGCGAAAGCGATTGAGCAGGGCTTCGCGCGGCGCCTGGCCCTGCACCAGCACCGGAAATGGCGGTTTGGGAAATCGCGCATTCAGCGCCGCCACGCCGTCGGCCAGTCCGCGATAACTGGTGTACAGCAGGAACGCCCGGCCGCCGCTCGCTTCCAGCAGCGGCGCGCATGCCTCGATGAATCTCGCTGCAAAGCTCGGATGCTGCGGATCCGGCATGGCGGCCGGCAGGTAGATGCGCGCCTGGGTCTTGTAATCAAACGGGCTATCGATGCGCAGAGTACGCGCCTCCGGCAAGCCGATGCGCGCGGCAAAATGCGAAAAATCCTCGGCGATTGCCAGCGTCGCCGAGGTGAACACCCAGGCGCACGGCCGCGCTTCGACATAGGCGCGCAGCCGATCGGCAATTTCGAACGGCGTGTACTGCAGCGACAGTCCGCTCTGGTGCACCTCCACCCAGCGCAGCCCGCTCTCATCCGATAATTCGCGAAACGCGGCGAGGCTCGCGGCCAGCGCAGTGGCGCGGCGCGAGCAGTTGGCGGGGCCGGCGCCTGCACCCAAGCCATCGAGCTGTGCCGCAAGATCGCCCACCGCGGCCTCGAGCTCCGGCAGCCGATCGAGAAAGCCTTCAGGCAGATGCGCCCATTCGTGGCGTCCCATGCCAAGGCGCAGTTCTCGACGCAGATCCTCGAGCCGCTGCTCGACCACGCCGATTGCCTCGGTAATTGCCGGCGCGCGCGCTCCAGCGGCGGCCACTTCGGCCGGGATGTCGCGCATCAGTACTTGCAGCTGGCGCACCGACCAGGTCTGCCCGAAGAATTGCGCCGCGATATCCGGCACCTGGTGCGCCTCGTCGAGAATCACGGCATCCGCGCCGGGCAGCAAATCGCCGAAGCCCTCATCCTTGAGCGCGAGGTCCGCGAGCAACAAGTGGTGGTTCACGACGACGATGTCCGCACCTTGCGCGGCGCGACGCGCCTCGACTACGTGGCAGCGCGAAAATTGCGGGCATTCCTGGCCGAGGCAGTTCTCGCGCGTCGAGGTAATGCTCGGCCATACCGAGGATTGTTCCGGCAGATCGGTCAGTTCGGACAGATCACCGGTCTTGGTGGCCGCGGCCCAGCGCGACACCCGCGCCAGAATCCGCGCGACGCCGCGTTCGCCGATCAGCGTGCCTTGCTGGGTCGCGAGCTCCAAGCGATGCCGGCACAGATAATTGGAACGGCCCTTGAGCAACGCGACTTTCACCGGCATACCCAGGCCCTTGGCCAGCATTGGGGCGTCGCGGCGATACAGCTGATCCTGCAGCGTGCGGGTGCCGGTGGAAATGATGACGCTGAGCCCGGATAGCAGTGCCGGAACCAGATAGGCAAAGGTCTTGCCGATGCCGGTGCCCGCCTCGACGATCAGCGGTTCCGAACGCGCCAGGGCGAGGCCCACCGCCTTGGCCATCGCGGCCTGCTCGCCGCGATATACGTAGCCCGGCAAGGCGCGCGCCAACGGCCCGCCCATGGCAAACACATCCTGGTAATCCTGGCTCATGCCGTTAGCCTACGATGTTTTTGCCCGGACTATTTGACAAGCGCGCGAAAACGCACGAACGCGGTCGAATTGGCTTTCAGGCTATGCCTGAACTGCCAGCGGATGTGAGTGTAGTCGGCGGCTGTCGCCGGGCGAAGCCTGCCGTCGCCGGCCGGCACCTTGAGATTCTCGGGCTTGTCGAAGCTGTGGCCGTCCACCGAATAGGCGATATCAGCGCCCGGACCGATCGCGGAATTTGCGATGTACACCATGTGCTCCGGTATCGGGTACGTCACAGTCGGCGTAGTCGCAGCGCTCGAATCCGTATTGCGTACCTCGAGGGTGTAGATCACTTGATCGGCCGGCACCAGGCGATCGGCCGGGGCCAATTTGACCACCTCGCTGCCCGCGACGGTAACCCGCGTTTCCACCTCGGCCAGCGTTTTGACGCTGATGGCACCTTCATTCAACGGGGCTTCGGCGTACGCCGTCACGCCAAGGCAGACGCTCAATAACAACGTGCGCCAGGATTGCAGAATCAGGATTTTGGTGCCGAGCATTGTGATCAGTATATTCATAACAACCATATAGATACACATATAATCTAGAATACTTCTAGATATTCGCCCAGCCCTCCGTGAGCGCACGGCGTGCCGCAGGGATGGCGGGGTTGGCGCAGCGACGGGCATCTGTCATTCTTCCAATTCTAACAGTCCGCGCTCCAAGGACATTCCATGGCCACTGCTCCCCAGCACGTCACGTCGCTTGCTTTTCTCAGTCGCGAAGTCGCGGCCTGGGTCGATGAAGTCGCGCGCCTGACCCTGCCCGCCGCCATCCTCTGGTGCGACGGCAGCGAGGCTGAGTTTCAAATTCTGCAACGCGAGTTAACCGCCTCAAGGGCGCTGCTGGCGCTCGATCAATCGAGTTTTCCCGGATGCTCGCTGTACCGATCGGATCCGTCCGACGTGGCGCGAGTCGAGCACTTGACCTACGTCTGCACCAACAACCGGGAAGATGCGGGCCCGAACAATCATTGGATGGACCCGGCCGAGGCGCATGCCAAGATGGATGCGCTGTTTTCAGGCTGCATGAACGGCCGCACCTTGTACGTCGTTCCCTACTGCATGGGGCCGGTTGACTCGCCCTTCGCGCGATGTGGCGTTGAAATCACGGACAGCGCCTACGTGGTGCTCAACATGAAGCTCATGACGCGCATGGGCAGGCCGGCGCTGGAGCGCATCGCCCGCGAAGGCAAGTTCGTGAAGGGACTGCACTCCATCGGCGAACTGCGGCCGGACCGGCGCTTCATCATGCATTTTCCCGAGCAGCTGTCCATCAAGAGCTTCGGCTCGGGTTACGGCGGCAACGCCCTGCTTGGCAAGAAGTGCCACGCGCTGCGCATTGCCAGCTGGCAGGCACGCACCGAGGGTTGGCTCGCCGAGCACATGCTCATCGTCGGCATCGAGAATCCACAGGGGGAGATCCACTACCTGGCATGCGCCTTCCCTTCCGCCTGCGGCAAGACCAACCTGGCCATGTTGATTCCGCCGGAAAGCTACAAAGGATGGAGAGTCTGGACGGTCGGTGACGACATCGCGTGGCTGCACCCCGGCAAGGATGGCCGGCTGTATGCGATCAATCCCGAATCGGGTTATTTCGGCGTGGTACCCGGCACCAATGCGAAAACCAACCGCAACGCCTTCGAGATGATCCACCGGGACACTATATTCACGAATGTCGCGCTCACCGCGGACAACCAGCCGTGGTGGGAGGGGCTGCCCGAGGGTAGGCCGGCAGTCGATTGGCAGGGCCGCCCCTATGACCCCGCCAATGGGCCGGCGGCGCACCCCAACTCGCGCTTCACCGTCGCGGCGAAGCAGAACGCCAGCTATTCCAAGATGGCCGAGGCCCCGGGCGGCGTGCCCATATCCGCCATCGTGTTCGGCGGCCGGCGCCGAACGCTGGCGCCGCTGGTGTATCAGGCGCGCAATTGGCTGCACGGCGTGCTGGTGGGCGCAGCGGTCGCCTCGGAGACGACTGCGGCGGCCGTGGGGGCCGTGGGCGTGGTACGCCGCGACCCGATGGCCATGAAGCCCTTCGCCGGCTACAACTTCGGCGATTATTGGTCGCACTGGATCAACGTCGGCGCGAAGTTGAAATCGCCACCGCAAATTTTTCACGTCAATTGGTTTCGCCAAAGCGCAGCCGACAAGTTCCTGTGGCCGGGCTACGGCGAGAACCTGCGTGTGCTGCGATGGATCATCGAGCGCTGCAAGGGCACCGCCCCGGCACGCGACACCGCCATCGGCCGGCTGCCGAATCCGGGCGACTTGGACACGCAGCGCTTGGAACTCGCGCCGGGTGCGCTCGATGAGCTGCTCGCCGTCAACCCGTCGCTATGGCAGGCGGAGCTTGCCGCCGTCGGCGACTATCTTGCGGAGTACGGAAACCGCGTGCCGCAAGCCCTGAAGAGCGAGTTGGCCGAGGCGCTCGAGCGGGTCCGCGCCCACTGAGGCGGCGCTACTCCTCGCAGATGTAGCGAATCACCTGCGAGGAATTGCTGTCCGGCGCCTTGCCGAGCCCGATCAACCCCTCGCCGCGAATCTGCATGGAGTCCCGGCGCACGAAGGCCTCCTCCCCATCCTTGCCGATCACGAACGTGCCGTTCGTGCTTTGATCGAACAGCATGAATTTATTGCGGCTGAACTCCACCCGCGCATGCAAGCGCGAGATCAAATTGCCTTTGACGACGAGATCGTTCTCCTCGGCGCGGCCCATGCTGATGTTGGTGCGGCCGTCCTCGACCAGCACTTCTTGGCCCTGATAGCGCAGGCGCAGGCGCAAGGCCTTGTTGCCGCGAGCGCGCGAAGTGATGGCAATGGCGGGCACCATGCTGGTGATATCCTCGGTCTGCCACAGCACCTCGAATAGCGCCACCTCGCTGCTGCGCCCCTTGATCGTCGCCATGTCTATTTGGCGCACAGAGGCACGCCACGCATCGGTCAGCCGCTCGACCATGGTCGCCGTGGTGATGATCTGCCCGGCCTTGGCCTGGCTGGTCATGCGGTTTGCCGTGTGCACCGCGGAACCGAAGATATCGCGATTCTCCAGCACCACGGCGCCAAAATTGCAGCCGATGCGGATCGCAACCGTATGATCGTCGACCTTCAGGGAGGGATGCAGGACGATTTGCTTCTGCATTTGGGCGGCGGCATTCAGCGCATCGTCGGCGGTCGGGAAGGTCGACATGACCTCATCGCCCATGGTCTTGATCACCGTGCCCTGATTCTGCTCGGTCGCGGCTCGCATCACATCGATGCAGATCCCGACCATTTCGCGCGCACGGACATCCCCGAGCTGCTCATACAGCTTGGTGCTGCCCACCACGTCCGCGAACAGGATGGCGAGTTCTACTTCTTTGCCCATGCCCGTCCGATTATACTTATTATCGTGCCAGTCTCGCCCAGGTTGTTTAGGCGGCCATCCCCGGCCGGAGGATCGGAAGTGCGGAAAACAGCGATTCCGGCGCGGCGTCGGGCCGGCCGGCGACCTCGGACAGAAACCGGCGCCAGGCGCGCGCGCCGTCCCGGCCTGCCATGGCGCCGTGCATGTGGCGCGTGATCGAGTGTAGGCGCACGCCGACGCGCGCCTGCTCGCGCGCATAGGGCACCACCTGCTCGACGATCTCCCAGGGCTCCGGAATACGCCACTCCGGATTCACCAGGCTGCGTTCGAGCTCGGCGAGCAGCGCCGGCCGATGGTAGGCCGCGCGCCCCAGCATGACGCCGTCCAGCCCGGACGCCAGCAGGGCGAGAATCTCGGCGGTCTCGCTCAGGCCGCCGTTCAGCACCACCGGCAAGCCGGGGCGCTCCCGCTTCAGCCGCTGCACATACTCATACTTGAGCGGCGGAATCTCACGATTCTCCTTCGGAGACAGGCCGCCGAGAATCGCCGCCCGAGCGTGCACGATAAGCGCATCGATGCCCGCAGCGGCCACCGCGTCCACGAAACCGGAGAAAAAATCATAGTCGTCGCGATCGTCGATGCCGATGCGGCACTTCACGGTGACCGGGATAGTGACGGCGTCGCGCATGCGCGCCACGCACTCGGCAACCAATGCCGGGTCCAACATGAGGCAGGCGCCGAACGAGCCATTCTTGACCCGGTCGCTGGGACAGCCGACGTTGAGATTGATCTCGGCGTAGCCGGCAGCCACGCCGATGCGCGCTGCTGCGCCGAGTTCCCGCGGATCACAGCCGCCCAATTGCAGCGCCACGGGGCGCTCGCGCGGGTCGAAGCTAAGCAGGCGCAGGGCCTTGCCACGAACGATGGCGGCGGAGACGATCATTTCCGTGTACAGCAAGGCATGCGGCGAGTACAAGCGGTGCAGGAAACGGCAATGCCGATCGGTCCAATCCATCATTGGGGCGACCGAGATCCGCCGGTCAAGTAGTTGCGCGGGACTTAGGGACATTTGGGCTATTTTACGCGTTGCTGAGGTCAAATCCGCAATCGATATCCCACGTTCGTCACAGTCTCGATCGCGTGGTCGCCCTTGTCGCCCATCTTCTGCCGCAGCCGGTGCACCAGCTGCTTGAGGAGCTGGCGGTCGCCGCCGCCGCGCTCGCCCCAGATATGCCTCAATAACTGGTCGGTGGCCACCGGCTGGCCGGCGTTGGAGATCAGCAATTGCAGCAGCCGGGATTCGAGCGGCGTGACGCGGTAGACCTGGTCGCCGACGCGCAGTTCCAGCAAGGCGTGATCGAGCCGGAATGCCCCGGCTTCGTTCTTTGAAACCAATTCTGCTCCGGAGCGCCTCAGCAATGCCTTGACTCGTGCGATGAGCGTGCGCGGACTGTAAGGCTTGGTGAGGTAGTCGTCGGCCTGCAGCTCGAGCGCGCGCACCAGGTCGGCTTCCTCATTGCGCACGGTCAGCATCAATATGGGCAGGCTGGACTCTCGGCGCAGCGCCATGCACAGATCGTAGCCAGAGCCGCCGGGAAGATTGATGTCGAGGATCGCCAGGGCCGGGTGTTCATCGTGAAACACCTTGAGCGCGGTTCCAAAGGAATTCGCCTTGACCACGAGCATTCCCGCCTGCTGCAGGGCGAAGCTGGTCACTGCGAGCAGGTCCGGGTCGTCGTCAACTAACAGTATCTTCAAATCTGCTCTCCAGCGGCAAGGTGACGACAAAGCGTGTCTTTTCATCGGCGGTGCGCTCGACGCGCACGGATCCCGCGTGTCGCTCGACAATTGAGCGCACGATCCACAACCCCAACCCTAAGCCGGGCGCATCGGGCTCAGTGCTCGCGCCGCGGCTGAAGCGCCCGAATATTTCCTCCGGGTCCCCGGCTGCCAGGCCGGGACCGGCATCCTCCACCCAGGTCTCGACATGAGCGCCGCGCACTTGGGCGCCGATGCTGATGGTGCTGCCGGGCGGCGTGAATTTCACCGCATTGGATAGCAGGTTCACGAACACCTGTTGCAGGCGCTGCGAATCGCCGGGGATCAACCGGCCGCCGAGTGCGCGCAGGTCAATGGCAACCTGCAATCCGTCCGGCGCCAGCAGCGGGCTCAGCATCTCCGCTGCTTCACGCGCGGTGGCCTCGAGGTCGACCTCTTGGTGCCGTACGCTCAGCTGATCGGCTTCGATGCGCACGCTTTCGAGCAGGTTGTCGATGAGGCGCATCAGCCGCAGCACACCGCGCTCGACGTTGGCGAGCAGCGCCCCCTGTTCGGCCCTGCTGAGCGTGGCGATGCCGTCCTTCAACATCTCGATTGCAGCAAGCTGCGCCGCCAGCGGCGTGCGGAATTCATGCGAAATGTTGCCGAGCACGCTGTCGCGCGCGCGGCGCGCGGCCTCGACGTGGGTCTCGTCGCGCAGTAGCTGAACCTGCCGGCCCTCGGCGGGCGCGGCGCTCACCACGATGGTCGAGCGCACGGTACCGTCGGCTGCGCGCAACTGCTCCGCGGTGCGCGAGGCGCCGCGGCTTCGAGCGGCGATGATCGGGCAGTCGCGTTCGCAGGGACGATCGGCGGGCGCGAGCGTCGGATGCAGCACATCGCCGCAAAATCGGCCGACGGCGCCGCCGCCCGCACCGGGGGCCGTGCGTGCAAACTGCGGATTCGCGTACACGATGACGCGGTCGGCGTCGGTGACGAACACGCCCTCGACCACCCCGGACAGGACTGCCTGCGCTTCGGCCTCGCCCCGCCGCAGCGTTGCGGTGAGTTCAATGAGATTCTCGCGCATTTCGTCCATCGTGTGGGCGAGCGCGTCGAGCTCGCGCGGCACGACGCTGGGAACCGGCACGCTCAGGTCGCCCTGGCCGATGCGGCGCGCCATGTCGGCCAGCCGCACCATGGGTGCGGCCAGCCAGCGTCCGGAAACCAGCCCCGCGAACCCGGCAAGCGCCGCGACTAGGATGCTGACGAGTATCACGACGTGCCGGTAGGTGGCCGCGAGCTGGTCAAATTCCGCGGCTGGAACCTGGGCGTCGAGCAGCGCCATCGGATCGCCTGCGGCATTGCTCATCACCGCGCTGGCAGCGTAGCTGCCAATCGTCGCGAGTCTGCCCGCGGCATGATCGCCGTTGCTCAGCGCCGCCACATGCAGCGGGGTGAGCGGATCGCTGTCCGCCGCATGATAGTTGCTCATGTTCAGCAGCGAAATGGTCGCGCGGCTTTGCCGGCTGGCCTCGAGCAGCAGATCGCCCGCCACCGCCTGAAGCAGGAATACCTGCATGCCGCTGTGATTGGGCAGCGGCACGCCGGCGCCGAGCAAGAGCGCGCCGCCCGCGCGCGGACCGAGCGTAAAGCGCTCGCCCTGCTGCTTGAACGCGGCGGCGATCTCGGGCCAGGGCGGCCTGCTGCCCGAGGCGGCGATGATTCCCCGCTCGCCGGAAACGATACAGGCCGTGGTCTGAATTGCCGCGCAATACTTGCTCAGAAACGGGCCCAGATCGGTGGGCTCCGGCTCACCCAGCAGGCGCATGAGGGTGGAGTTCTCCGCCAGCGCGCGTGCCGCCAGCAAACCGCTTTCGCCGCGGCGGCGGAAATACTCGCGCGCCGAGCTTACCGCCAGTTCGCTGCGCGCCAAGGCCTCCTGCCGCGCGAAGCGGCTGACGATGAGCGAGGACACCGCCGCCATCAAAGCCAGCGCCACCAATACGATCAGCACGCTGCCCACGCTCAGCCAGGTCGCGAGCGGAAATTTTCGTGCCCGTGCGCGCGTCGCGTTGTCGTTCACATTGTTGCCAGGGGGCGCACGTGCCGAAGCTCCGGGTGACGGCGTTCAAGCAATGACTTCAGTCCCAGCGTCACGAGCGCTAGCATGGCGAGCAGCGAGGCGGTGGCGAAGGCGCCGACGGAATTGTACTGGTTGTAGAGGATCTCGACGTGCAGGGGCAGCGTGTCGGTCGCGCCGCGAATGTGGCCGGAGACGACCGAAACCGCGCCGAACTCGCCCATGGCGCGCGCATTACAAAGCAGCACGCCGTTCAGCATGCCCCAGCGCACATTCGGCAGCGTGACCACGCGGAAGATCCGCCAGCCGCCTGCGCCCAGCGACAGCCCGGCCTCTTCATCCTCACGGCCCTGCGCCTGCATCAATGGAATCAGCTCGCGGGCGACGAACGGGATCGTGACGAAGGTCGTGGCGAGCACCATGCCTGGCAGCGCGAATATGACTTTGATGGCGTGCTCGCTCAACCAGCCGCCGAACCAGCCGCGGGCGCCGAACACCAGCACGAAGAGCATGCCGGCGATGACCGGAGATACCACGAGCGGCAGGTCGATGAGAGTCAGAAGCAAGCCCTTGCCGCGAAAATCATGCTTGGCTATGAGCCAGGCCGACGCCGTGCCGAACAGCGTGTTCAGCGGCACCGAAATGACTGCCACCGTCAGGGTGAGCCGCATCGACGTGAGCGTCTCGGTATCGATGATCGCGCGTACGTAGGGCAGCACTCCCTGCGCGAGCGCCTGTGCAAATACGGTGATCAGCGGCAGCAACAGCAGCACGACCAGATAGGCCACCGCAATACCGATCAGCACCAGGCGCCGGGCTGTCCTGCCGGCGTCCGCGCTGCCGGGATAATCCTCGTAATGTCTCATTGTCTGGCCTGGTGCCGGCGTTGCAGGGCAAGCTGCCCGGCGTTGATCACGAACAACATGGCGAAGGAAATGAGCAGCATGGTCACGGCCAAAACCGCGGCCTCGGTGTACTGGAACTGTTCGAGTTTGGTGATGATGACCAGGGGAACGATCTCGGATACCAGCGGGATGTTTCCGGCAATGAAAATGACCGAACCGTATTCGCCGAGGGCTCGTGAGAATGACAGTGCGGCGCCGGTGATGATGGCCGGCAACAGCGCGGGAAAGATGATGCGCCTGAACACCATGAAGGGCCCCGCTCCCAACGTATCGGCGGCGCGCTCCAAGTCCAAATCCAGATCCGCAAGTACCGGCTGGAGCGTGCGCACCGCGAATGGCAACCCGATGAAGGTCAGCGCGAGCACCACGCCCAGCGGCGTGAAGGCTACTTTAATGCCGAGCGGCGCCAGAAGCCGGCCCAGCCAGCCATTCGGCCCATATAGCGCCGCCAGCGCGATGCCGGCCACCGCCGTGGGCAGCGCAAACGGCAGATCCACCAAGGCATCGAACAGCCGCCGACCCGGGAATTCGTAGCGCGTGAGTACCCAGGCGATCAGCAAACCGAATGCGGCGTTCAGCAGCGCGGCCGCCAGGCTGGCCAGGATGCTCAATCGGAATGCTGCCAGCACGCGCGGAGCCAGCAGCACGTGCAGCCATTGGGCCAGCGGAAGTTTGGCCGCGGTGAGGAAGGCTGCAGCCAATGGGATGATCACGATCAGCCCGAGGTAGGTCATGGTGTAGCCCATGGTCAACCCGAAGCCGGGCAGGATCTGGCGATGCCGCGGCTTCTGCGCCACGCTCACGGCGCCGCCTCGACTGCGAACAACACGGCGGCGCGCGAGTCGGCATTGAACAGGGCGCCCAGGTCGCCCGCCATGAGTTCGGAGGCCGCGCTGCCGGAGGACTGCAGGCCCAGCACCACCAGCACCGGTTCTGCTTGCGCGGCCACCTGGCGAAGCCAGGACTTCAGGTCGCCCACCACACGATCTCCGCGCAAATCGAGCCCGTGAGCACCGCGCAGCCCGGCACGCGTGTCGAGCAGAGTGCGCTGCGCCTCCGCCAGTTCACTGCGGCTGGCCTCGGGCCGCTCCAGGGTTACCACCGTGGCTGCCACGGGCAGATGCCGCATGACGCTGGATACCAGGGCCAGCATGTCGCTGCGGCGCGCGGCGTCGCGGGTGTGCACCAGCAGGCTTGCGGGCAACGCCGCATCGGACGGAACGCACAGAATGCGGCGCGCGCCCTGCGCCATGGTCGCCGCCACGGCTGCCGGGGTGTTGCCGTTCAAGCGCAGCACGCAGATGCCGGCATCAAGCCGCTCGTCGCGCGATTCCTTGTCCTGATGGCGGATGACGCGCGCCTGCATGCTGCGCACCAGCTGCGCAAGCAATGGATTCGATTCCAACGCGTCGGCCTCGGACGGATCGGTGGTCATCAGTCGGAAACTCGAAATCGGCGTCGGCAGGGCGTGCAACCGGCGCACCCCCAAGCTCACGCGGCTGCCGATGTGCAGCGGCTCCGCCACCTGCTCCGTGGCGGACCGCAGCACATCGACCGTCACCGCAGCGGGGGCGCCGTTTGCCTCGCCCATCGCCGATTCCACGCCGCTTTGATCATCGAGCCGGACTCTGACGTGCTGCTGATGGCCGGCGAATGTCAATTCATTCACGGTTCCGGAAGCAAACGGGGACTGCGGCAGGACATCGCAAGCCGCGATCTCGATGTCTTCGGGCCGCACCACCAGCACCGCTTCCGCGCCTGCCGGGGTGGGCGAGGCGGAAATCTCGCGGGCGAACGTGGCGGCGCCCAGATGCAGTCCCTGTCGCGATACTTCGCCGAGAAACAGATTGGCGGCGCCGAGAAAGCGTGCCACGAAGCGCGTGGCTGGGCGGCGGTAAAGCTCTTCGGGCGAGCCGATTTCCAGAAGCCGGCCCATCTGCATGACCCCAAGACGGTCGGCGAGCGCGAATGCCTCTTGCTGATCGTGCGTTACCAGAATGGTCGTCATGCCAGTGCGCCGCTGCACCGCGCGCACTGTTTCGCGCAGCTCGGCGCGTATGTTCGCATCCAGGGCGCCGAAGGGCTCATCGAGCAGCAGCACCGCAGGTTCGTGCGCCAGGGCCCGCGCCACGGCCACGCGTTGCTGCTGGCCGCCGGAAAGCTCACTCGGGTAGCGCGCGTCGAGCCCCTCGAGCGCCACCAGCCGCAGCAGCTCTTGGCGGCGCCGTCTGCGCTCGGCGGCGCCCATGCGGCGCACCCGCAGCGCGAATTCAATGTTATCGGCAACCGTCATGTGCCGGAACAGCGCGTAGTGCTGGAACACGAGGCCGACGCCACGTTCGCGTGCCGGGAGCTCCGTCACATCCCGCCCGTGGAACGCCATGCGCCCGTGATCGATGTGCATGAGGCCGGCCAGCGCACGCAGCAACGTGCTTTTGCCGCTGCCCGACGGACCGAGCAGCACGAAGAATTCGCCGGTTTGGATGTCTATGGTGACGTCATTGACGACCGGCACGCCCTGGTAAAGCTTGGTGACTTGCTCGATCTTGATGGACATCCGCTGCTCCCGCCGCGATCTTGACACGTCGTAAGCGCACGGACCTACACCCGAGGGTTATAATCAGGTAACAAACCGGTGACAATCAGTGTCCGTAGATCCGGTCAAAGCTGCCGCCGTCGCTGAAGTGGTCGGCCTGCGCTTGGCTCCAACCGCCAAAGTCGGCAATGGTCGCCAGCGTTGCGATCTTGGGGAAACGAGCGCTGTACTTGGCCGCCATCGCCGGGTCTCGTGGGCGAAAGTAGTTGCGCGCGATGATGTCCTGGCCTTCCGGCGTGTAAAGAAAATCGAGATACGCTTGTGCCAACTTCGTCGTGCCGCGCCGTGCCGCCACTTGATCGATGACCGCCACCGTCGGTTCGGCCAGAATGCTCACTGAAGGGTAGATGATTTCAAAGCTCCCTTGCCCAAGCTGCTTCTGTGCCAGATAAGCCTCGTTCTCCCAGGTCACCAGCACATCGCCAATGCCGCGTTCCACGAAGGTCGTGGTCGAGCCGCGCGCGCCCGAGTCCAGCACCGGCACATTCCGATAGATCCGGCCGACAAATTCCTGCGCCGTGGCCGCAGTGCCGCCCGGCTGTCGGATTGCATAGGACCACGCAGCGAGATAGTTCCAGCGCGCGCCGGCCGAAGTTTTCGGATTGGGTGTGATCACCCCTATCCCTGAGCGCGCCAGATCATCCCAGTCCAGAATCCGCTTCGGATTTCCCTTGCGCACCAGGAAGACAATCGTCGAGGTATACGGCGCGCTACCCTGCGGCAGGCGCCGCTGCCAATCCTCCGGCAACAAGCTGCCATTCTTGGCGATCGCATCGACGTCGCCGGCCAATCCCAGCGTGACTACATCGGCATCCAGCCCGTCGATGACCGAGCGGGCCTGCATCCCCGAGCCGGCATGCGACTGGCGCACGCTGACCGTTTCGCCGGTCCGCGCCTTCCAGTAGGCGGCAAAAGCCTGGTTGTACTGTTCGTAGAACTCACGCGTCGGATCATAGGAGGCATTCAGCAATGTCTGCGTTGCGCCGGCGGCATCCGCCGCGGTGCTCGGAGCTTGCTTGGCGCTGCAGCCCGCAAAGGCCAACGCCAGCGCGGACAGAATGAGGGTCAAGGTCGGTGACGGCGCTGTCATCTCAATGTCACCGCGCCCGCTCGCGCGCAAGTTCATATTGCAGGCTCACTCTTCCCGTCTGTGCGCCGTTCGCGTCCCAGCTCCATTCATCGAAACAGGCGCGGCCGCTGCGGTTGATGCGCACCACGGTCGAACAGCGGGTCCCGTATTCCGCCGCGCGCACAAATGCACTCGACAGAAGCCGCTCCCACTCCTGACTCACCCCGGACAACGGCAGCTGATCGTCGGGAGCGGGCTTATCGTCGCGCAGCAGCGCCAGCAGCGAATTCGCGTCGCTCAAATCCGCCAGCGCGGACTCCAGATCGGATTTCGCGTTGAGCACCTTCGGCCAAGGCGTGTCGAGCAAGTGATTCGACAAGCCGTAAATGCCCGGCCCGAGAATCCGGGCGCGGGACAATTCGCTTTCGAATACGCCGAGCTCCTCACCGTCGGTGAATATCAGGCTGAAGCCGTTGTAGGCTGGGCCCACGTCACCGAGATAGGCCAGATCATCGGCCACCGAGGACGCAGAATCGAGAATCGCCGTGACCAGCCCACCGCGGCTCGGGGCATCCGGCGCTTTGCGCTCTGAACCCCGATAGTTGGTAAGGGCCGCGAGACGTCCGGTTCGAGTGAGTCCGAGCCACGTGCCTCCCGCACTCAGATCCCGCCCGGCGAGTATGTGCGGCTTATCGGTCCACCAGTGCGCGGGAGCCGCAGCACGAGTGTGGAATTCATCCCGGTTCGCGGCCACCACGCATGGATACTCCGGATGCACCCGCCATGCGATCAATATCAAGCACATCCGGTGATTCTAGCGCGTTAACCCCGGTGTAGGACGGCGGCGACATTCGCATGCGGGCAAGACCCATGCCGGCATGAAGTACATTTCGGCTGTGTTTATCTGTGGTGGGCTGCTGGCCGGTTGCGTCAGCAGTTCTCCTCCCCCGCCGCCGGCGAGGACCACCGTGGTCTGTCAAAACGGCGGCACCCCGCCCTGTTATTGACCGGGAGGCCAGTTCTAGGCGCCCTTGGCCCGCAGATACGGGAACTCGGTGGTCGGTTTGGGCTTTGCAATATAAAAGCCCTGCGCAAAACCTATGCCGAGACGGCCGAGCTCGGCCAGCACCTGCGCACTCTCCACCCGCTCCGCGATGGTGTGAATCTGCATCGCCCTGCCCACCTGGCTGATCGCCTCGACCATGCTGCGATCCACGGGATCGCGGGTGATATTTTCGATAAATTGACCGTCGATCTTCAGATAGTCGACCGGCAGGGTCTTCAGGTACATGAACGAGGACAGGCCGCTGCCGAAATCGTCCAGCGCGAAGCGGCAGCCGCGGGTCTTCAGTTCCCGCATGAAGTACACGGCATTGCCGACGTTGGCGATTGCCGCAGTTTCGGTGATCTCGAAGCACACTGAACCGGCGGCCGGCGCATGGGTCGTCAATTCGGCGATCAGGAATTCCAGGAAGCGCTCGTCGTTGAGCGAAGTGCCGGAGAGGTTGAGCGCGATGGTATAGGGCTTGACCCCGGATCCGCTGCGATGCACGAGCCGGTCGAGGGCCTGCCGCACCACCCATCGATCGATCGTGGGCATGATGTTGTACCGTTCCGCCGCCGGGATGAACTCCACCGGATCCACCAGTGCGGAGTTCTCGTCCCGCAATCGCAACAACAGCTCGAAATGCTCGCGCTCTTGCGCCGCTCCGATCGGCACGATGGGTTGATAGAACAGTTCGAACCGGCCCTCCTCGCAGGCGCGCGTCAGCTTGGAGACCCAATGCATTTCCCGATGCCTCTCCGGGACATTGTCGGGTTGGTACAATTGCACGCGGTTGCGGCCCTGATCCTTAGCGGCATAGCAGGCGACGTCGGCGGCGCTCATCACACTCGCGACGGTCGGCGTTTCGTTGTTGATCTCCACGAGACCGACGCTCACACCCACGTCAAGCGCCACACCCTGCGATGCGAATCGCACGTCGCGGATCGCCTGGCGAAGATTTTCAGCCACCCGCAGCGCCTGATCCAGCGAACAGTTCTGCAACAATATCCCGAACTCATCTCCCCCCAAGCGGGCGAGCGTGTCGCCGGTGCGCACGCGGGTCTGCAATACCCCGGTGATCTTCTTGAGCAGCAGATCCCCCGCCGTATGCCCGCAGGTGTCGTTGACTAATTTGAACTGGTCCAAGTCCAGATACAAAAGCACGTGTGGGTGGCTGGGGTCCTGCTTGACGCTTTCAACCGCTGCGTTGAGGCGATTCTCGAACTCGCGCCGATTGATCAGTCCTGTCAAGGCGTCATGGCTGGCCTGGTAATGCAGGGCGCGGTGCAGCCTGCGCTCCTTGCTGACGTCGTGGAACACCATCACCGCGCCGATCAAATTTCCCGCCCGGTCACGGATCGGCGCCGCCGAGTGCTGAATCGCAATCTCCTGGCCGCGGCGATTCACCAGCACCGTGTGCTCGGCAAGTCCCATCACCTGCCCCTCTCGCAGGCAGCGGGTGACCGGGCTTTCGCCCACCTCGCGCGTCGCCTCATCGACCACGGTGAACACTTCGCCGATGAGCCGGGTTTGCGCCTCGTGATTCTCCCAGCCGGTCAGGCTTTCCGCGATCGGATTCATGTAATCGATCCGGCCGTCCGCATCCGTGGTAATGACCGCGTCACCGATCGACTGCAGCGTGACCTGCGCCCGCTCCTTTGCCTGGTATACCGCGGTTTCCGCCTTCTTGCGCTCGGTCACATCGGCGATCGTGCCCTCGAAGCCCGTGATCAGGCCCGCAGCGTCGCGCACGACGCGGCTGTTCTCCACCACCACCAGCATGCTGCCGTCCTTGCGGCGCAGAACATATTCTTCGTTGCGCAATTGGCCTTCGCTTTCGATGCGGCGCATGAAAATCTCGCGGTCGCCGGGATTCCAGTACAGGCCGACCGCCGGCAGGTCGTACACCTCCTGCACCGAGCCGTAGCCAAGCATCTGCACGAATGCGGGATTGGCAACCAGAATGCGTCCCTCGCGCGAGGTTTGATACACGCCTTCCATGACATTCTCGAACAGGCCGCGAAATTTCGCCTCGCTGTTGCGCAGCGCATCCTCGGCGCCGCGCCGCTCGATCGCGATCCCGGCGATCTGCGCCATGCGCAGCATGAACTCGTGGTCGTGCGCCGAGGGCACGCCCGGCTGGCGGCGGTATACCGCGAAGGTGCCCACCACCTGTCCGTCCGAGGCGAGGATCGGCGCGGACCAGGAGGCCCGCAAACCGGCTCGCAGCGCCGCTTCGCGGCGAAACTCCCACAGCCCATCCGGCTCGATGTCGGCAACCGTGATCTGGCGGGCAAGATGCACGGCGGCCGCGCACGAGCCGAAGCGAATGCCGACCGGCACTCCGTCCATTGCAGCCACGAATTCGCGCGACAGGCTCGGCGCCACGCCGAAGCTGAGCTTTTGCCGATCGCGATCCAAGAGTCCGATGGCGCAATGGCTGTCGCTGACCACGCGCTCAATGACCTCGGATATGGCTTCGAGCACGGACAACAACGGCGCATTCGCAGCTATGGTTTCGAATACCCGGCGTTCGCCCGCGGCGATCGCGTCGGCCCGCTTGCGCTCGGTGATATCGGTGATGCTGGCGCGAATCAGGCGCAAATTCGAACTCGGCAGCCGCACGAAGCGCACTTCGCACGGCAGGACCCGTCCGCTCGAGTCGCAATGCGTCCATTCGAACACCGGAGTCTCGCCGGCCAGCGCTCGACGGATATGCCCGCGCGCCACCCCGAACGATGGCGCGCCGTCGGCCTGAAGCAGGGGACTTATCCGGTCCGGCCCACCGGCCAGCAAGGCCGCACGCTCCATCTTGAAGAACCGGCACGCGTTGTCGTTGACGTCGACGAATCTTGCCTTATCCACGTCGAACACGACGATCGCCTCCGGCGCATGCTCCACCAGGGTGCGGTAGCGGGCCTCGCTTTCGCGCATCGAGCGTTCCGCAAGATCCCGTTCGGTGATATCGCGTATGCAGAGTATGTAACCGTCGCGGCGATGAAGCTTCGCCTTGCTGACGCCGATCTCGACGGCGACCCGCGTGGAGTCCTTGGACAAGCCCCAGGTTTGGTGTGCCGCCAGATCGACGTGGGTGTCGGCTATCTTGGTGGCGAAGCGTTCCAGGCACCCGCTCGGGGCGCGCGCATCGATCTCCGGCAGCAGGAAACTCAGGTTGCGGCCGAGGATCTCCGCCTGCGCGTAGCCGAAAATCCGCTCGCCCGTCGGGTTGACGGTTTCTATATGGCCCGCGTCGTCCACGGTGATGATCGCGTCCTTGACGTTGTCGAGGATGACCTGCAGGTGCGAAGCGCTCTGCTCGCGGATTTCCCGAGTCAGCGCCTGCGCCTCGTCAGACATGAGCTGCATCGAGCGTACGACGCCGCGTCTTTCGGCCTCGATGCGCTCGTAATGCGCGCTCACCGCCGACAGCAGGCAGCCGACGTCGAGCTCGCCGCTGCGCGTCCGCGCCTCCGCCACCTGGCGCTCGAGCAGCCGGTTCAGTCCCTGCGCCGGCTCGGGTGAATCGCTGCGAACAGCGTTCGCAATCTCGCGTGACAAGTCCTGGGAACTCCCGTCATAGATTTTGGCGCGGCCCGCTGCAGCGGGCGCCTACCGCAAGGTCAAATGTTAGGGAGATCCCGCAATCGCGATGTGACGGGCGTCTCGGTTCGCCCAACTATCGGTTAAATTGACCGCCCTACTCCACGGCCTCGCGCTCGGAGCGCTTTCGATCGGTTGCGCGCAGGCTGCGCTTGCGCAGGCGCACCGTATTGGGGGTCACTTCGATCAATTCATCGTCATCGATGAATTCCATGGCCTGTTCGAGCGAAAATCGTATCGGCGGTGTCAACACCACATTCTCGTCCTTGCCGGCGGCGCGCATGTTGGTGAGTTTCTTGCCCTTGAGCGGATTCACGACCAGATCGTCTTCGCGATTATTGAGGCCGATGATCATCCCCTCGTACACCTCATCGCCCGGGCCGATGCAGAGCCTGCCGCGTTCTTGCAGGCTGAACAAGGAATAGGCCAAGGCCGTGCCCTGGCCGTTCGAAATCAACACGCCCTGAGGCCGCTGGCCCAGTTCGCGCTGCACCACCGGCCCGTAGTGATCGAACACATGGTGCAACAACCCCGTGCCCCGGGTCATGGTGCGAAATTCCGTCTGGAATCCGATCAAACCGCGCGAGGGAATCATGTAGTCCAGGCGCACGCGGCCGCGGCCATCCGACTGCATGTCCTTGAGTTCGGCGCCGCGGCTGCCCAGAGCCGTCATGATATTGCCCTGCGCATCGCTGTCCGCGTCCACCGTAACCTGCTCGTAGGGCTCATGCGCCGCGCCATCGATCTGCTTGATGACCACACGCGGCCGCGACACGCCCATCTCGTAGCCCTCGCGGCGCATATTCTCCAGCAGCACGCCCAGATGCAGCTCGCCGCGCCCGAACACCACGAACTTGTCCGGATCCGCGGTGGGTTCGACTCTCAGGGCCACGTTGTGGATGGCTTCGCGCTCCAGGCGCTCGCGAATCTGGCGGCTGGTCACGAATTTTCCGTCGCGGCCCAGAAACGGCGAGGTATTGACCTCAAAGGTCATGCTGATCGTGGGCTCATCGACGGTCAGGCTTGGCAATGCCTCCACATTCGCAGGGTCGCACAGGGTGTCCGACACCTTCGGCTCCGGAATTCCCGCGAACGCGACGATGTCTCCGGCGCTCGCCGATTCGACTTCGACGCGCGTCAATCCGTGGAACCCCAGGATTTGGGTTATCCGCTCGGGCCGCTGCTTGCCCTCGCGATCGACCACGGTAACCGCCATGCCGCGCCTCAAGGTTCCGCGCTTGATGCGGCCGATGCCGATGGCGCCCACATAGCTCGAATAGTCGAGCAGCGTCACCTGCAGCTGCAACGGGCCGTCCACATCGACGGCGGGCGGCGGGCAGTATTCGACGATGGTCTTGAACAGCGGCTGCATGTCGCCGTCGCGCACGGTGGACTCGAGGCCGGCGAAGCCGCGCAAGGCGGACGCATACACCACGGGAAAATCCAGCTGCTCGTCGGTCGCGCCGAGGCGATCGAACAGGTCGAAAGTCTGATCCAGCACCCAGCCCGGGCGCGCCTCGTCGCGATCGATCTTGTTGATGACCACGATCGGGCGCAGGCCGTGCTTGAAGGCCTTTTGCGTCACGAAGCGCGTCTGCGGCATGGGGCCGTCGACGGCATCCACCAACAACAGCACGCTGTCGACCATCGCCAGCACGCGCTCGACTTCGCCGCCGAAATCGGCATGGCCCGGGGTATCGACGATGTTTATCCGGTAGTCGCCCCAGGTGATCGCGGTATTCTTGGCGAGAATGGTGATGCCGCGCTCGCGCTCCAAAACATTCGAGTCCATGACCCGCTCCTGCAAATCCTTGCGCGCATCGAGCGTGCCGGACTGGCGCAGCAGCTGATCGACGAGCGTGGTCTTGCCATGATCGACGTGCGCGATGATGGCGATGTTGCGGAGTTTCTGCGTCACAGTGAGGCCCTTGGGAAACCCACCATTATAGAGCCTTCGGCGATCCCTCGCCGCAGTTTCGCCGCTAGCCCTTGTCGGTGGCCCCCGCGGCGGCTTCCACGATGATCGGCGCCGAGAAGCTACGCGACTCGGAAATGGCGTCATGGGCCAGGGTGACGGCAAATTCCACGAAATACACGCCCGCTGCCGTCGGCGTTACGCTGATCTTGTGGCGATAGACCTGAGTTGCCTCGACGGCGGCAAAGTCGATCTGACGGCTGTCGGTGGCAACGTCCAGGCCATCGGATCCGGTAACCAGGACGGTGGCTTGGTCGGCGGCAATCTGCGGCAGCATCGCGATGTCGATGTCCAGCGTTTGTCCGACCGCCGGCCGCTGCAGCAAGTCGAACTTGATGGTCACGGGAACTTGGGACTTGCCTTGGCTGACCGCCTGCACCATGCCGGCCGTCTGTTCCTCCGGCGTGGGTCCCTTCTTCGCGGCCGCCGACGCACGCTTCGCGGGGGCAGCCTTGCCGGCCGGCGATTGACCCGAGTCGCGGTGACAGGCGGCCAACGCCACAACGGCGCAAAGCAGCAGAAGCCTTGCATAGGTCATGCCCTATGATGTCCAAATAGCCGGCCGATCACAACTCGAGCGGCGGCTCCAGCACCGCCGCCAGTTGCTCCTCGAGCGCGCGGTAGTGCTGCTCCCAGTAGCGAGGCTCGGCAAACCAGGGGAAGGCCAGCGGAAACGCTGGGTCATGCCAGCGCCGCGCCAGCCACGCGGAGTAATGAATCATGCGCAGTGCCCGCAACGGTTCGATCAGCGCAATTTCACCCCGGTCGAACGGCAGGAACTGCTCGTAGCCCTTGAGCAAATCGCGCAATTCGCCGCGCATCTCCTGCGGGCTCCCGGCAAGCAGCATCCACAGATCCTGGATGGCGGGTCCCGTCAGGCAGTCGTCCAGATCGACGAAGTGCGGGCCGGCGTCGGTCCACAGAATGTTGCCGCGATGGCAGTCGCCATGGATGCGCCCGAGCGTGGCGCCTCGCCAAGCATCTGCCCGGATCTCCACCTCGTTCAGGAGCTCCTCGGTCAGAGCCTCATACTTGGTGGCCAGGTAGTCGGGCATCCAGTCCCCGTCCAACACAAAGTCGCGCGCCCTGCGCCCGAGATCTTCCATGCTGAGCCGCAGGCGATGCTCGAAGCGGCGGGCGCGACCCACGGCGTGGATGCGGCCGAGAAAGCGCCCCACCCATTCGCGATCGTCGGCCGTGCCAAGTTCCGGCCAGCGGCCGCCGCGGCGCGGGAAAACGGCGTAGCGAAATCCGCGCTGCGTGTGCAGGGATACACCGTCCTGGACAATGGGGGCGACCACCGGAATCTCCTGCGCGGCAAGTTCGAGAGCGAAGGCATGCTCCTCGCCGATGGCGGCGTCGCTCCAGCGGCCTGGCCGATAGAATTTGGCGACCACCGGGTCGCCCTCGTCGATGCCGATCTGGTAGACGCGATTCTCGTAACTGTTGAGCGCCAGAACCCGCCCGTCGCACCGGTATCCGACCGCCTCGAGCGCATCCAGAACTGCCTCCGGTGAGAGTTGGGCATACGGCGCGTCACGGCTCATGCGGGAAGTCTACAGGTACGAATGCCGTCACTCCTTTGACGAGGGGCTGCTGCTAGAATGCGCTCATGCGATTGCCCCGACCTAAGTCATTGAGTGGACTGATGCTGATCGGCTTCACGGTCATGGCGGCGCCGCTGCTTTTCGCCATCGTCAATGCCGCTGTGCAGATGAACACCCTGTCCAACCGCAGCGAGCAGCTGGTGGTGCATGGCATTCAAAGCACTCGCAACAATCAGCGCATGTTCGAGGAGATTGCCGCGCTCGAGCGCACCGCGCGGCTCTATCAAATCATCGGCAACGCGGATCTGGTGGAGTCCTACGCGCACCATAACGATCGGCTGGTGACCGCGCTGAACGATCTTCTCACCCTGCCGCTCGACGCCGAGTCGCGCAGTGACGTCAATGCGCTGCTGGCCGAAGCCGGACGGCTGTTCCGGGTGCTGAAATCCTCCAGCGCCAATTCCGCGCAGATGGCGGACCTGGTGAACGCCTTCCCGCATGTCTCGGAACTGGCATCGCAGGTGTCCAATCGGGTCAGCGCGCAAATCGACACCGAGTTGAGCAGCATGCAGCTTGCGGCTCAGCAAGCGCAGCAGAATCTGTTCTGGCGGACACTGCTGCTGATGCCCATGACGCTCGTGGTGGTCGGCATCTTTACCTACCTGTTCGGCAGGCCGATCCGCGCCATCGACCGTTCCATAAGCGAGTTGGGCCGCGGCACATTTTCCAGGCCCATCGTCATTCGCGGGCCGACCGATTTGGAGCGCCTGGCGAAACAGCTCGAATGGCTGAGAGTGCGCCTGCTGGAGCTCGCGCAGGAAAAAAACCGCTTCTTGAGGCACATGTCGCATGAACTCAAAACGCCGCTGGCGAACATTCGCGAGGGAACCGAACTCTTGATGGACGGCGCGGTCGGTGAGCTGCAGAGCGGCCAGCGGGAAGTGACCGCCATCTTGCGCGAGAACGGCATGAAGCTGCAGCGGCTCATCGAAAATCTATTGTCGTTCAGCGCCTGGCAGGCGAAGAGCGTCGGCCTGGAGATTTCCGAGTTCAAGCTGCGACCGCTGGTGAAGACGGTTCTGGAGAACCAACAGCTCACGCTGGTGGCGCACCGGGTGCGTCTCGATGTGCAGGTCGAGGACCTGACGCCCGTGGCGGATCGCGCCAAGCTGCGCTTGATTCTCGACAACCTGCTGTCGAATGCGGTCAAATTCACGCCGCGCGGCGGCACCATCAGCATTCACGCGCATGGCGAGCGCGAGCAGTTGTTGCTGGACGTCATCGACAGCGGACCGGGAATTCCGGCCGAGGACCGCGGCCGGATTTTTGAAGCCTTTTATCAGGGAAAGACCCCCCAGGGAGGGCACGTCAAGGGAACCGGAATCGGACTCTCGGTGGTGACGGAATTCGTCACCGCGCACAGCGGCAGCATCGAGATCTTCGAAGCCAAGAGCGGCGGCGCCCATTTCCGCGTTCGGCTGCCCCTGCGCCAACCGGTCGCGGCGATCGCGCACGAAAAAGCCGACAAGGCCGAAAAAGCCCATGCCGCTTGATCCATTGCGCGTTGCAGCATGCTTGCTGCTGGCCTGCGGACTCGGGCTCGGAGGCTGTGGCTCGATGGGCAGCGCCCAAAAGGCTGCCGGCGCGGCCCAGATAGACCGCCCTTCAGGCGATTTGACCCCGGTCGCCCCCTTGCTCGAAATGATGAGCGCCCTGCCGCTGGGCGATCCGGCGCGCCAGGCAGAGATTTTTCAGTCGGCCAAGGACGGGGCCAGTTTGACCCCCACCACGACCAACAAGCTCAAATACGCCCTGGCTCTGGCAACCCCGGGCCATAGCGGCTCGGACCCCGTCGCCGCGCAGCGACAGTTGGCTGAACTGCTCGCCAGGCCTGAGACTCTGTTGCCCACGGAGCGCCTATTGGCCTCCGTGGAGCTTCAACAAGTGGAGCAGCAGCTGGTTTTGCAGGCGGAAAACAAGCGCTTGCGGGACGATGCGCCTCACGATGCCGATGCCCGCGACAAGCTGCTGACGGCAAATCGCCGGCTGTCGGCGGAAACTGATGAAAATGCGCGGTTGCGCAAAGCATTGGACGAGGCGAGAGCTAAACTTGAAGCGGTCACGCATCTCGAGAAATCGATAAATGACCGCGGAACGACTGGATCGCACACGCCTTGAGAGTACAGAAGAGAGACCTTATTGAACGCCCATTCACTTGCTTCGACCGCGCCCCTGGCGTTTGGCCTGTTTCCAGGCTCGCGTGATGGCGTGACCACCCAAAAGCGCAAGGCACGCATCCTGGTGGTCGACGATGACCCCGGTTTATTGCGTCTTCTGACCATTCGGCTGCGCGCCGAGAACTACGAGGTGGAGGCGGTGGAGAGTGCGGCCGCGGCGCTGTCCGCATGCACGCGGTTCCGGCCGGATCTGGTGATCACGGATTTGCGCATGGATCAAATGGACGGCATCGGCCTGCTCAAGGAGCTGCAGAGCCGCTGGCCGGGCCTGCGCGTGATCATCCTCACGGCGCATGGCACGATTCCCGACGCCGTGCACGCGACCCAGAGTGGCGCCTTCGGTTTCCTCACCAAGCCGGTGGACAAGCAGGAATTGCTCGATCACGTGCAGAAGGCCCTCAAGGTATCCGGGTTCGCGCACGTGGACGAGGACTGGCGCGCGAACATCATCACCCGCAACCAGTTGATGGAAGACAAGCTTGCCCAGGCCAATATGGTGGCCGGCACCGATGCGCGGGTGCTGCTGACCGGCGAGAGCGGCACCGGCAAGGAGCTGCTGGCGCGCGCCATTCACGAGGCCAGCCCGCGGCGCAATAAGCCGTTCGTCGCGATCAATTGCAGCGCCATGGCCGAGAATCTGCTCGAGTCCGAGCTGTTCGGCCACGAGAAGGGCGCGTTCGCCGGCGCGACGCGCTCGCAGAAGGGGCTGTTCGAGACCGCCGATGGCGGCACTCTGCTGCTCGATGAAGTCGGCGACATGCCGATGCGCCTGCAGGTCAAGCTGTTGCGGGTGTTGCAGGAGAATCAGATTCGTCCCGTGGGCGGCGCCGAAACGGTGCCGGTCAACGTTCGAATCATGTCCGCCACGCACCGCGATTTGCACCAATTGATGGTCGGCGGCCAGTTCCGTGAGGACTTGTACTATCGGCTGAATGTGGTGCACATCGAGATGCCCTCGTTGGGGCGCCGCCGCGAAGACATCCCGCTGCTGGTGGCGCATTTCCTCGAGCAGATAGCCAAGGAAAACGGGCAGCGCAGAATCTATGCGCCGGAGGCTGTGGAGCTTTTGGCAACCGCGGAATGGCCCGGCAACGTGCGCCAGCTATACAACGTGGTGCGGCAAAACGTTGCGCTCTCGCACGGCGCCATCATCACCGCCGAACTGGTGCAGCAATCCCTCGGCGGCAACCCCACGCGGCTGCCGTCCTTCGATGAGGCGCGCGATGAGTTCACGCGCAATTACCTGTCGCAAATATTGCAGATCACCGGCGGCAATGTCAGCCAGGCGGCGCGCCTGGCGCGGCGCAATCGCACCGACTTCTACAAGTTGCTGTCGCGCCATCAACTGCTGCCCGACGACTTCAAGAAAGGCTAGGCGTAAAACTCGCCGATCTTGGCGACCACGTGGGATAATTGCTCCGGCTGCAGTTCCGGATACACCGGCAACGCAAGAGTTTCGGCGGCGGCGAGTTCGGAGTGGGGAAAATCCCCGGCGCTGTAACCTAAGTATCCGAAGCATTGCTGCAAATGCAGCGGCACCGGGTAATAAATTTCGGATCCCACGCCCTGCTCGCTCAAATATTTCCTGAGCCCATCGCGGTTCTGCGCCCGCACCACGTATTGATTGAAGATGTGCCGGCCGCCGGCAATCGTTCGCGGCGTAGTAAGCTTCCCGCCCAAATTCTCGTTGATGAATGCGGCATCGTAATAGGCAGCATTGCGCTGCCTGCCCTCGGTCCAGCCGTCCAGGTACTTGAGCTTTACCCGCAACACGGCCGCCTGCAATTCATCGATGCGGAAGTTTCCGCCGATCACCGCGTGATAGTACTTCGGCTTGCCGCCGTGCACCCGCAGCACCCGCATGCGCTCCGCAAGCTCAGCATCATTCGTGGTGCATAGGCCCGCATCGCCGAACGCGCCGAGATTCTTGCTCGGAAAGAACGAAAAACAGCCAATGTCGCCGATCGAACCGGCTCGCGCGCCGCTCTTGTAGTCCGTGCCGATCGCTTGCGCGGCGTCCTCGATGACCTTGAGCGAATAGCGCCGGGCAATCTGCATCAGGCCATCCATGTCGGCCGCCTGGCCGTACAGGTGCACCGGCATCAAGGCCTTGATCCGGGCGCCAGTCGCGCGGTTGGTCAGCGAATCGCCCTGCAGCACGCAGCGGCTGTCTATGTAGGCCTGGACCGCAGCGGGCGACAAATTGAACGTCGCCGGGTCAATATCGCAGAACACCGGCCTGGCGCCCGCCCGCGCAATCGTGCCGGCTGTCGCAAAAAAGGTGAATGGCGAGGTGATTACCTCATCCCCGGCGCCGATCCCCAACACCATCAGCGCCAACAACAAGGCGTCGGTGCCGGAGGACACGCCGACAGAGGCGGAGGCCTGGCAGTAGCGCGCGGCCTCGATCTCCAGTCCGCGCACGTGTTCGCCCAGAATGAACTGCTGGCTGGAGCAAACCTGGTCGATGATCGGCATGACTTCGGCGCGAATTTGGGCAAATTGCGCCTTAAGATCGAGTAATGGAACGTTTGTCATGCCCCCCTAGAATACCATTGCGTGCTGGGCCGCTTCGCGGCCCCAAGTTTGATTTAACTTTATATTGCTGTGGATCACGGATAAGCAGATGCAAGTAGCTGATAATGTCGATTGACATGGCGGCAAGATGACCCAACCGGTCGTATTCAAGCAGAGCTTTCTTATCGCGTTCCTGGCGATCCTACAGGCGGTTATTCCGGCCGCCGTTGCCATGGTATCGCTATATGCATGCACCAAGCTCTGGGGCCGCGTATTCGACCCGAAGTCCGCACCCATGGTCATCGTCGCGGTGCTGTGTCTGGTACTGGTGCAACCGCCGCGGGAAATGTCGACACAGCTCACTTCCGCACGCACATCAGCGGTGGTCGATGTGGTGTTCCGCTGGATGCTGCTGCTGGTTGTGCTGCTGCTGATCGGTTATCTCACCAAATCGCTGCTGTACCCACGGCGCATCTTCCTGACGTGGGCGGTGCTCACGCCGGTGGCGCTGGTGCTCGTGACCCTGGCGATGCAAGAGATCATGCGGCACTTCTTGATGAGCGTGTTCGACAACCGCAAGGCCATCATCGCCGGATACAATGGCAGCAGTCTCGAGCTCGCCCGGCGCCTGAAGAACAATCCGTCGATGCGCCTCGAGATCACAGGCTTCTTCGACGACCGCAGCAGCGACCGGCTCGAAATGGACGCCGCCGTCGAGCTGGTCGGCAGCCTCAGCGATGTGGGCGAGTACGTCAAGGCGCACCGCACCGACGTCATATTCATCGCGCTGCCCATCCGGCATGTGAAGCGGGTAATGAATCTTTTGGATGACCTGCGCGATACCACGGCATCCATTTACTATGTTCCGGATATTTTCGTATTCGACCTCATTCAGGCGCGCTCCGGAGAGATTCAAGGCATTCCCGTCGTCGCCATGTGCGAAACCCCGTTCTACGGATATCGCGGCGTCGCGAAACGGCTGACCGACATCGTGCTGTCGATCACGATCCTGTTGCTGCTGCTGCCATTGCTGCTGCTGGTGGCCGTCCTGGTCAAGTTGACCTCCCCGGGACCGGTGGTGTTCAAGCAGCGCCGCTACGGCTTGGACGGGCGCGAAATCGCCGTCTATAAATTCCGCACCATGAGCGTCACCGAGGACGGTGCGGATATTCGTCAAGCATCGAGAACCGATTCCCGCATCACCAAGATCGGCGCGATCTTGCGCCGGACCTCATTCGACGAGCTGCCCCAGCTCATCAACGTATTGCAGGGCCGCATGAGCCTGGTCGGCCCTCGGCCCCATGCGGTCGCGCACAACGAGGAATATCGCAAGCTCATCAAGGGCTACATGGTGCGCCACAAGGTGCTGCCGGGAATCACCGGCCTCGCGCAAGTCAACGGCTGCCGGGGGGAGACCACGCGGCTCGAGGACATGGAAAAGCGCGTGAATTTCGACTTGGACTATTTGCGGCACTGGTCTCCGCTGCTGGATATCAAAATCATCCTGCTGACCGCCGTCAAGGTGCTGCGCGACGATAAAGCGTACTGAGCGCAACCCCGGCGGTCACGAATTCTTGGTGGAACAGATACTGGCCGAGGATGGGCAGCGCCACCCGATCCTCGATGCTCAAGCGCCTGGTTGCATGAATCAGAATGCCGCCCGCGGGCGCACCCCATTTGACCGGCTCAACGCGTAGATCCTCGAAATTCAGCCATTCGGCCGTCACCGGGTACTGGCACTTATAGAATGCCTCCTTGACCGAGAAGATCAGCGTCACCGCGGCGGCGCGCTGCGCCACGGGCAGCGATTCGAGCCAGGCCAGCTCGCTCGGCACGCTGATTGTCGGCCAGATGTCGGGCGCGACGCCGCCGACGACTTCGCTGTCCAGCCCCACGGCATCAAGGCAAGTTTTTGGTGCGACCACTGCAGCGCACAGCCCCCCCGTATGCGTGATGCTGCCAACCAGGGAGTCCGGCCAGAGCGGCTGGCGGTCCTGCGCCACGCGTAGCGCAAAATCCTGGATGCCAAGTTCGGCGATGGCACGCCGGGCGCACAACCGACCGGCCGCAAACTCGCGGCGGCGCTTTTCAACCGCGCCACTGGCCAGGCAGGCAGCCTCCGCCGGCAGGAGTAACGCGGGGTCGCCGGGTTCGCGCAACTCGGCGGCGATCGCACCGTCCGGAAACAGCCCACGAACTGCGTCGGAGAGAACGGCGGGATTGGCGGTACTCACGGCTACTCCGCGCTGCAGGATTCGATGAATTCCTGCCGAGCCGCTGCGAGTTCGATCTCGCCTGCCAGCCGCAGCGTGAGCTCATTCCAGGTGGGCGCTATGGCAGCCGCCCTGGTGACGAGGTGTCGTGCCATCGGTCCCACGTAGAACGCGAGCTTTCTCTCCAGCGATTCGAGTTGTCGCGGTTGAAACTGCGGCGGAGGCCTGTACGTGCCAGTGGTGGATGCGGATTCGGTTGCAAGCTCCGTGGTCGTGCGCAGCAGCTCGCTCACCTGTTGACATAGCTGGTCTACATGCGGCGCGAGCGGCGCGGGAAATGCATCGAACCAGTGCTGCGCGCTCAAGAAATACTCGAGGCTCTTGGTAGGCAGCACGTCCTCGATTCGGACCGGCAGTATCGGCAGGTGCCGGTGCACGGCGCGCTCGACTTCGCGACGCACCTGGGGCGAGTCGTTGCAGCTGGCCGAGAACACCAGCAACATGAGGCGCGAGGTGCTGATCGCCTCGATGATTTCCGCGGCCCAGTCCGCCGAGGGGGGTATGTCGCGCGGCGCCACCCAAACCTTGATGCCGCGCGCCTCGAGTTGAGCCACTATGTCGAATGCGCAAGCGCGGTCCGACTGCGAATAACTGACGAACACGTCCTGGCGCATCTTTAGCCTTCCAACAGCTTCATGGCCTTCGCCAAACTGATGCGCATGCGATCGAAGGCGCGCGACAGCGCCGTGATGTCGCTGCCTCCGACGGTCGGAAATCCTTCAGCCGGCTGCTTGCCCTGGCTCAGGGCATCCGCCACTTGCACGATGCGGCGCACCGGACGCAGGAAGAGCCAATAAGCGAGGCCATTGAAGGCGATAAACAGGAATGTGAATGCGGCGATGGTGGCAAACATCATGCCTCGCCACACGCGCTGCGCTCCCTCGGTGGTCGCCGCCAAGGGCACGGAGATCACCTGGGCGCCCACCACTTCGTTGAGCTGCCAGCCGAAACCATTATCGGCGCCGTAGCGCGTAATGAGAGTGACCGGAGCCGCATGCGGCGAGCTATGGCACTGCAGGCACTCGGGCCCGACGCGGATCGGCCTTGCCATGAACAGCGATCGTCCCATCGGCGTGTCGCGCTCGCCGACAAGTTCGTGGGTGTCGCCGGAGTTTCTAAACTGCTGGATGAGATCCGCCTCCCAATCGGTGGCCCTATCGCGCGGATTCGTGGGGTTGAGCGTTGCCTCCTTGTAGGCGTACTCCGGGTGTTGCTGATGTAGCTTGAGGAAATTCTGCGTGGCGGCGTAGAACGGAATCGATTGCGGCAGAAAGGTGGTCTTCATCGCCTCGTTGAGCAAGGGCACGATTTCTTCCGATGTGTAGGCGCGGGTGCTGGCAGCACTGTCCATCATAACCCTGGCTTCGCGCAGCAATTGAGCCCGGGCGTTGGCTTGCAGCAGGCGCGAGCTGACGTAGCCCAACCCGAGCCCGGCGATGAGTAATGCGCTAACGAGCGCGAGGTTGATTCGGGCTAACAAACTCATGGGGCATCCCGGGCAGCCGAAGCGAGGCCAGTCTGCCAAGATGTCGGGATGCGTGCAATGCGGCGGCAGGAGTTCACGCGCCGGCAATGCCGCTGTTATTCGTAATGCCTCGAATTCGCCAGAGCCGCGCGCAGCGCGGCATCCAAGGCGTGAATCTCATAGGGCTTGCGCAAGACATTGATGTTTTCGGCCGCCGCCTCCTTGAATGCGGCTCCCGAGTATCCGGATGTCAGCAATACGGGCATATGCGGCCGCCGCCTACGTATCTCCCGTGCCAGGTCCATGCCGTTCATCGTGCCCGGCATCAGCACATCGGAGAACACGAGGTCCAACGCGCGATCGTCCGCCAACGCACCCAAGGCCGCTTGCGCGCTCGCGGCACGCGTAACCCGATAACCCAATTCCCCGAGCATTTCCGCGACCAGAGAGGCAACTTCATCGTCGTCCTCCACCAGCAAGACAGAGCCCCGCAGCGCGCGTCGGCGCGCGGTTGAATCCGGCTCGGGTGTCGGCGCGAGCTGCGAGGCCGGCAATTCAGTTCTCGGCAATAGCAGGCTGATCTTCGTGCCGCGTCCGAGGGTGGTATCGACCTTGACGGCGCCGCCGGACTGCTGTGCGAAGCCATAGACCTGGGGAAGGCCGAGCCCGGATCCCTTGCCCACCTCCTTGGTGGTAAAGAAAGGCTCGAAGATATGCGCCAGCACATCATCCGACATTCCGGTGCCGCAATCCTCGACGCACAGCGAAACAAAGTCTCCCGCCAGACCGCCATGGCGGATTTTTTCGGCATTGTCGGCGCTGATCGTGATCGTACCGCCACTGGGCATCGCGTCACGGGCGTTCACGCACAGGTTCAAGATGACCAATTCCAGTTCGGCTGGATCCACCTTGATCGGCCAAAGGTCGTTCGCAAACTGCGTCCTCACCAGCACGTCACCGCGCAGGGTTCGATCGAGCATTTCACGCATCCCATCAATGTGGCGACGCAAGTCGATGGGCTCCGGCTTCAGCGGCTGACGTCGGGCGAAAGCCAGCAATTGCCGGCTCAACGACGCGCCACGGTCGCTGGCCTGGCGCATTTGAGCCAAAATCCGCTGCCGGCGTTCGGGTTCGTCCGAGCGTTCCAACAAGCTCAGGCCGCCCGAGATGACCATCAGAAGGTTGTTGAAATCGTGGGCAACGCCGCCCGTTAACTGGCCCAGGGCGTCGATCTTCTGTGCCTGCCGCAAATGAGCTTCGGCCTCGGCCAGCCGCGCCTGATCGCGCAGCCGGTCGGTGACGTCGTAGACGAATTGAAACGCGCCGACCAGGTTGCCGCTGCGGTCACGCAGCGAATTGAATTTCATTTCGTAATGGCGGCGCTCCGAGACAGCCTCGCCAAATGCGTCCGTCGCGGTAAATTCCTCGCCTGCGAGCGCCCGGCTCCAATAGCGGCGAACGTGTTCCCTTTGTTGCGGAAAGCGCTCGAGGGATGCCAGCAGGTCGTCGCCCACCGTTGGCCGGAATCCGTACAGCCGGTGCAACTCGTCCGCAGTTGCGCGGTTGATCGCCATGATGCAGAAGTTAACATCGAGAACCAGCACCAGCGCATCAGTCGACTCCACGATATCGGCAAATACCTTGCGCTCCGCCAACGCCTCGGCAACCCGGCGTTCCAGTTCCTCGTTCAACTCACGAAGTCTCTCCTCAGTCGCCTTGCGCGCGGTGATGTCTATGGCGGTGCCGATCACGCGCACGCAGCGTTCAGCATCGAACAATCCGCGGCCCTTCGCGGCGACCCAGCGGATGAGACCATCTTCTTTCCCGATGGTCCGATACTCGACATCGTAGAGCGCTCGCTCGACCGGATCCAACGCGGCTGCAAAGGCGGCACTGGTTCGTTCTCTGTCCTCCGGGTGCAGGCCGCTGTAGAAATCGGCCATGGAAATCGGCTGGTTCTCCGAGATGCCAAACATCGCCTTCACCCGTGCCGGCCAAAACAGCGTATCGCTGCCGATGTCGAGGTCCCACAAACCGACCTCCGCCGCATCGGTCGCGAGCCGTAGCTGCTGCTCGCTTTCCCTGAGAGCGGCGTCCGCGACCGCACGGCTGGTGACGTCGACCCCCTCTACAAAAACCCCGGTGACAACGCCCGCGGCGTCCTTGATGGGCTGATAAACAAAATCGAGGTAGTGCTCATCGACGGGACCTCCCGCGACCGGCTGGGCTGCGAACCTCACCCCATTGGCGATAAATGGTTGGCCGGAGCGATAAACGGCATCAAGCAGCTTGAGGAAGCCCTGCCGCCCAGCTTCGGGAACCGCCTCGGCCACCGTCCGGCCGAGCACGTCCCGCCGTCCTATCAGCCTCAGATAGCTTGGATTCGCGAGCTCAAACCGATGCTCCGGGCCGCGCAGCATCGCCATGAAGCTCGGCGCCTGCTCGAACAGCTCCGAGAACTTTTGTTGTTCCTCCACGGCATGTCGGGCGCTCAATACCTGTTGGGTTGTCTCGGTGCACACGACCAGCACCCCGCCGACGCCCGTGGCGGCAGCGCTGTCGTCTATTGGGTTGTAGCTATAGGTCCAATACACATCCTCCCGACGGCCATTGCGCGTGATGGGAACCAATGCATTTTCATTCCAGGTCGCGCCCCCGCCGGACATCACCTGCTCGATCTGGGGTCCGATGATGTCCCAGATTTCTTCCCACACCTCACGGGCCTTGCGACCCAACGACCCCGGATGTCGTTCCGAGCCGATCGACAGGCGATAGGCATCGTTGTAGAAGCACAAGAGGTCGGACCCCCACCAAACGTACATGGGATGTCCGCTATTGAGCAGCAGCCGAATGGCCGTCCTGAGCGCTTGTGGCCAGGTATCGGGTGGTCCGAGTGCCGTAGATCCCCAATCAAAGCCCCGCATCAAGGCGCCCATTTCACCGCCGCCGCGGATGAAATCGGGCGCTGGATCTGCTGCTGGCAGCGAATCCATCGATTCAGGCTCGAGACCGGGCATTCTTGATCATTCGGGTGGCTTCGTTCTTGTTTTGGTCGCCGAACAGGCGATTGACGAATAGTAGTCGGTCTAGTGCTAGCTGTCCCTTAACCGGCCTGCCGGTGGGCGAGCTGGCGCGCCGAATGCCGGTAAGTCGGCCGGCTGTGTGCGGATTCCATGTGGCAGGAGGCGCTCAACGCCCGCCTGCGTCAAAAACGGGGGTTAACCGGCTGGCGTCCAAGTGGCAGTCCTCCGGTTAACCCGTCGACGCATCAGTTCTGACGCATCAGTGCTCGTGCCCGTCGTGCTGTTCAGTACCGTGAAAATGCGCTGCATCCACTCGCCGCGCATCATCCGGATGTTCGCCACGCACCGGTATCGGACCGTGATACCCCTGGCGCGTATCGAAGTGAGTGTCCACTCCCCCGTGAAAATTCGCGGGACCGTGGAACCAGGGCCCGGCGCCTATGAATACCCCGCCAATGAACCACTCGGGACCGTAATATCCCGCAGGCGCGCAGGCGTAAGGCGCGAAATCGTAGTAACCATACGGACACACGGGCGCGACACCGATGTTCACGCTAACCTGAGCTTGTGACTGCGCGGCCAACGCGCAAGTCCCTCCGACCGCGGCAGCGATCGCCAATAATTTCATTCGATTCATGGTTCACCTCACTCAGTCCTATTGAGGCATCAAGTATCGGCTTGAGGTGCAGTGCACAGCGAGTCGTCCATTACGTCGACTCGTTGTAGGGTGGGTCCGACTGCATGTCATCCGGTGTCGCGCACCCGCCGGGTGTCTGTAATCGCGCTATGATCTTAGCTCTGAGCCGTGACCAGCAAAGAAAGGGGACGCCTTACACCAACAGCGTCCAAGCACATGGAGCAAAGGCAATGAACAGTAAGTTTCTGGGATTGCTGGCCGCTGGGCTGATGGCCGCGCCGATGGGCGCGAACGCAAGTTCCGTTACTTACACCTACCAGGGAGCCAACTTCACCGCTGGATCCATCGATATAAGCCCGCCCCCAGGTGCAACCAGTTATACCGTGCCCCCGAATCTCGGAGTCGGTCCGTTGAGCGGCTTTATTACGCTGAGCGCGCCCCTGGGAGACAACCTAAATAATGTCTCCGTGTGGCCGACATACGTAGACATAACCACCGGCAGCAGCCCTCTATTTAATGGTGTATTCGCCTTTTCGACCAATAGCAGTGGCGCGATTGACGGATGGTCGATGTCATTAAGTGGATCCATCGGTGGCCCGGGGGGCTACACATTGACGGCGACCAGCGTTGATATTGGCGGCATGGGTGGAGACTCGGCGACAATGGCAACCACCTGCACAGCTTACTTCCCACTTCAGCCGCCGCAGTCCTTCGGTTGTGGATCGACAGGGAGCAATACGACTCCGGGTGTTTGGACATCACCAGCAATCCGGGCTCCGGAGATTGACCCCGCATCGGCCACCACTGGATTGATGCTCCTGCTCGGCGGCATAGCGGTGCTGCGAGAGCGACAGCAGCAGCCCATGGCGGGGCCGACCCCTGTCCCGGGCATTCGCCGCGTTTAGAACTGGCGTCCCCACGGGGATTCGAACCCCGGTTCTCACCGTGAAAGGGTGGTGTCCTAGGCCTCTAGACGATGGGGACGGACGTCAAATCAACTGATCGAAGCAATCTGGTGGAGCCAGGCGGGATCGAACCGCCGACCTCTTGCATGCCATGCAAGCGCTCTCCCAGCTGAGCTATGGCCCCACATGGAGGCGCGGGACGTTACCTGACAGGGTCCATGTCGTCAAGAAAATGAGTGGACTACGCGCTCCAGAGAGCCATGGCCTTGGCTATCCTAGCAAGGGACTCGGATTTGCCCAGGATTGCCAAAGTTGCATCGATCGGAGGCGAGACGGTTCCGCCGCACACCGCCAGCCGGATCGGTTGCGCGAGCTTGCCCAGCGACACGCCCCTATCGGCGGCCGACGCACTGATCAATGCATGAATCGATTCCGCGCGCCAGTCCTCCAGCCTACCAAGGCCACCCATGACCTCGTTGAGCAATCCCAATACTTCGGGAGTCACATGCTTGCGTACTGCCTTGTCGTCATAGGCCGCCGGCGCCCTGAAGAAGAACAGGCTGTTCGCCGCCATTTCCTTCACGGTCTTTGCCCGCTCGCGCTGCGCCAGCACGATCTGCTCGAGTTTCGGTCCGTCCTCGGCTTGGATGCCGTTGCGCTCCAGATGCCAGCGCAGAACGGCCGCCACACGTGCTGCGGGCGCGCGCATCATGTGCTGCTGATTGAGCCAGGCAAGCTTCTCGACGTCAAAGGCGGACGCCGATTTGTTGACGTCGGCGATATCGAACAATCGCACCATCTCGTCGATTGAGAAGATCTCTTGGTCGCCATGCGACCACCCCAATCGAACCAGGTAATTCAGCACCGCCTCGGGCAAATATCCTTCGTCGCGGTACTGCAATACGCTGACTGCGCCGTGCCGTTTGGAGAGCTTGGCGCCATCGGAGCCCAGGATCATGGGTAGATGCGCGTAGGTTGGAGGCCGGCGGCCCAACGCCAGCAACATGTTCATCTGCCGGGGCGTGTTGTTCAGGTGATCGTCGCCCCGGATGACATGCGTGATTTGCATGTCCATGTCATCCACCACGACGCAAAAGTTGTAGGTGGGGGTGCCGTCCGAGCGCGCAATGATCAAATCGTCCAGCTCGGAATTCTGAAAAACGACGCGTCCGTGCACCACGTCGTCCACCACGACCTCGCCCGCAAGCGGATTCTTGAATCGAACCACGGGGGCCACGCCCTCGCGCGAATCGGAGCGGTCGCGCCATCGTCCGTCGTAACGCGGTTTCTCGCCTCGCGCGGCCTGTTGCGCGCGCATTTGCTCCAGTTCTTCCTTGGTGCAGTAGCAGCGATAGGCGCTGCCCTGTGCGAGCAGCTGCTCGATCACTTCGCGGTAGCGATCGAATCGCTGGGTCTGGTAGAAAGGTCCCTCGTCATGCTCGAGGCCCGCCCATTCCAGGCCGTCCAGAATCTGCTGGATGGCCTCGGCGGTCGAGCGCTCGAGGTCCGTGTCCTCGATGCGCAGCACGTACTTGCCGCCGTGACGGCGCGCATACAGCCAACAGAAAAGGGCGGTGCGAAGCCCGCCGATGTGCAAAAAGCCGGTCGGACTGGGAGCGAATCGGGTGCGGACGGTCATGAACGTGCAAAGTTTACCAGAGCGCCGTGAGCGCGGGCGCAATGGCCCCGCGGCTCTGTCGGTTTCAGAAAATTGTCGATATCATGCTGCGGCGTCAAATCATGGGCGGTTAGCTCAGCGGTAGAGCACTGCTTTCACACGGCAGGGGTCACAGGTTCAATCCCTGTACCGCCCACCATAAATTCAGGGTTGTTCCGGTCCGCGCGTCAACCCCGCTCCCCCTTGAAGCGTTTCCCGCTGTATGGCCTTCGCAACAGGCGTTTGGCACGCAGTTGGCGACACCTTGACTTGCTTGTCGGCAGCATGCTTACATCTGTAGGCACCTGGCATTTGAATTAGTCGCGATGGCCTCGGGGGAATTGCATGCCCTCGGTGTACTCGTCGCCTGTGGCGCATTAGCTACAGGGCAGAATTGACATAATTCGAATGACTTCGGTGACCGTTAGGGGTGCAGCGATGCCTGAGATGCCGGCAAGCGATACCAGCAGCTTGCCACAAGACCGATTGCAGGACCGTCAACCCTGGTTCCGGCGCCAGGCGTCCGCCCTCCTCGGCAGCGGTTCGGTCGAGGATAAGGCGGTGCGCTTCGGCAGCCTGGAACCCGCGCATGTCACGCTGGCAAAGCAGTGCCTACAGCCTCTTATCGTCGTGCTGATGCTGGCAATTTGCACCCTCGCCGCCGACCAGGCGCTCTCAATGAGTTCTTGTGCGCTGGCGCTGGTCGCCTTCTTGATCGCCGCGCGGATATTCAGGCCGCTGGACCTGCAGAGTCCAAAAAGCGCGGAGCGCACTCGCAGGGCGATCTCGCGCATTTTGATCGAATGGGGCTGCGTCGTTGCGGTTCTGGCGTTCCTATCGACCTCGTTCAATCTGACTCACCTTTTCTCGCGCGACATCATGGTGAGTTGGTTCCTGTGCACGCCATTCGCGCTGCTTCTCACAGATTCTCTTTGCGTTCCCATCGCCAAACGCCTTTCCTCAGAGCGGGTGGCAATAGAGCGCTATATCATCATCGGCGCAAACGATGTCGGCTTCGAACTGGCGCGACGCCTCGATCAAAACGCGTCCAGCGGCAAATTCTGCGGTTTTTTTGATTCGAGAGGCCCCGGGCGACTGGCCAAAGGCCACGGCAAACCGGTGGTCGGCAATTGTTCCGCCGCCGACCTCGCCAATATCGTGCGCAACGATTCGATCAGCCGAGTCTATCTGGCGCTGCCGATATCCACCGCGCCCAGGGTGCAGGAACTGCTGAGGGAATTGCGCGATACCACGGCATCCATTTATTTCGTCCCCAACATCTTCGCATTCGATCTCGTGCAAGCCCGATGCGTCGAGATCAACGGAATGCCGGCCTTCTCGATTTGTGACTCGCCGCTGCAGGGCATGAGCGGCCTTTGGAAGCGCGCCCTGGATATCACGCTGGCCTCGCTCACGCTGTTGCTGACCTGGCCGGTGCTGCTGACCGTCGCCCTGGCAATCAAACAAACCTCGCCGGGACCGGTGCTCTTCAAGCAACGCCGTTATGGCCTGAACGGCGAGGAGATACTGGTATACAAGTTTCGCAGCATGACGGTTTGCGAGGATGGCCCGGCGCTGGAGCAGGCAACCGAGTACGACCGGCGAGTCACCCCTCTGGGGGCTTTCTTGCGTCGCACGTCGCTGGACGAGTTACCCCAGATTCTCAATGTACTCGAAGGCAAGATGAGCTTTGTCGGCCCTCGACCGCACGCCGTGGCGCATAACGAAGCCTACAGAAAACTCATCAGCGGCTACATGATCCGTCACAAGGTGCGGCCGGGAATCACCGGCTGGGCGCAGGTGAACGGCCTGCGCGGCGAAACCTCGACGGTGGAGATGATGCAGCGGCGCGTCCAGTACGACTTGGACTATTTGAAGAACTGGTCGCTGTGGCTGGACTTGAAGATTATCGCGCTGACGGCGCTGACGGTGATTTACGACCGCAATGCGTATTAGCGCTTGGCGGAGAACATCGCCGGACCCGCCTCGCTATTGCCCCCCAACCCTAAGCGCCGCTTAAGATATCGCAGCCCGCGTTTCACGAACACCACCGGCCCCGGTAGCGGCGTGCGGCAGAACGCGACCTTGCGGATGTAGGTCTCGACATGCCACTCGGCGCTCGACCCGGCCGGGAAAAACACCACGTCGCCCGCGCGGAGCAGGTGGGTCGCTCCGGAGGTTTCCTTGATGATTACCGACCCTTCGATGATGTAGAGCGTCTCGTCCACATCGTAGTGCCAATTGAAGCGCCCGGCGGTGCAATCCCACATCATCGTGCTCGCGGTCCCGTCCGCACTGTACGACAGCAGCTTGTTGCACGAGACCGGATTGCCCTCGAGCACCCACTCGGGGTTTATCGGGCCGGAACTCAACTCCACCCGCCCTACCGTGTACTTGATGCTGTTATCCATGCTTGCCGTATACACACATTCTAGGTGCGCAGCAAATGCCTGGAAACGCGCTCTGCGGCATATCTCGCGCCGTATGCGAATCGCAATAGAGGCCCGAAACTGTTGGCGGCAGCCGCGCCAATGAAGTATAGGCCCGGCACCGTGGTTTCAAAGTTGCGGTCGAGAATCGGCGTGTCCGCCACTTTGCGGATGCGCGATTGCACCGGCTGTTCGATGAATTCCAAGCGGGACAGGGCAACACGGTAGCCCGTCGCCGCAATCACGTGGTCGACCTCGAGTCCGCCAGCGGGGTGTCCGGCCTGCGTATATTCCAGTCTCGCGCGGGGACCTTCGAGATGCACCCGATTCAGCGTCGCGCCTAAATGCATTGGAAGCCGGCCGACGACGGCGTCGCGCACGAACCAACAGGGCGCAGGGCCCAGATGGCGCGCCACCGCCCGCAACCGAAGTGCCTCCGGCAGAGCGTGAAACAGCAGGGGAACGTCGGAGGAAATTCGCGAACGCCAGCCGAGGCCCAAGCCGGACCGCGGCGCCTTCAGCCGGTCGACGAACGAACGCGGCTCTTTGGGGGGATCATTGAAATCGATGGCACTGCGCCGGGTAATGAGATCGACGTGCGCGCCTTTCTGCTGCAACAGCGCCGCAATGTCCAGCGCAGATGCTCCGGCGCCGAGAACGGCGACTCGCCGTCCTTGAAATCCGCCAAGATCGGAATGCTGCGAGCTGTGCGTGACCATGCTGCGCGGCAGTCCTGCCACGACCGGCGGTAGGTACGCGAAACTTTTTATGCCGGCGGCGATCACAACTTTCCGTGAACGCACGACTTCGCCGCTGTCCGTTGTCAATTCAAACCCATCCGGCTGCGTTGCGAGCGATGCGATCTGCACGACTTCCAGATCGGGCACGCAGCGCTGCTGGAAATCCAGGGCATAATCGATGAAAGTCTGCAGCTCGACGGGCAGACCCACGTCGGCATAGGGCAGGCGATGCTCCGCGCAGTAGGCCTTGAGGGTGAACCTGGCTTCGGGATCATACAGACCCGTTGCGAAACCTTCGGATTTGAGGCGCATTCCTCGCGGCATGTGCTGCGACCAGAACTGCATCGGCGCCCCAAAAATCCTGACGCTTCGCCCGCTGCCTCGCAGGTACGCGGCGAGCGACAGCCCATACGGGCCTGCCCCGATGATGGCAATATCCACGGTCTCGACGCTCAAGCTTCACTCCAAAATGACAGTATGCGTGCGCAGATCGGGCGAACTTGAGATCGAACCGACAGTTTCACGCATGATATCAAATGTACAATCGTCGGGATTTCGACTGGATCACGGCGGGAACCGCAAGTTTGAATAGTCGTCGACCCTCGGTGCTGCTGGTGGCGGCCAAATGGTGGCCGCTCTCGGCGCGCCTGGCGATAGCGCTGGTTCGGCATCGCTGCCGAGTGAGAGTGGTGTGCCCGGCCGGGCACATGCTGACCCATATATCCGGCTTGGATCGGGTGGACCGCTATACCGGACTCGATTCGCTGGCATGCCTGCGGCGTTCCCTGCGTGATTTTGAGCCAGACATCATCGTACCCTGCGATGACGGAGTGGTCGCGCAGTTACACGCACTGCATCAGCACCAACCCTCCATGCGAGAAACCATCGAACGCTCCCTCGGAGCTCCCGAGAACTATTCGATCGTCAGCAGCCGATACAAACTGCTGAGCACGGCGATGGAGCTCGGCATTTCAGTGCCGAAGACCGCCATGGTTACCCGTAGCGAGGACCTCGCCCGCTGGCATGAGAACGGCGCATCCGCGAGCGTGCTGAAGGTGGATGGAGAGTCCGGAGGCAACGGGGTGAAAATCACCCGCACCCTGCGGGATTCTGTCGCAGCCTGGCGACAGCTCGGCGCGCGCCGCAGCTTCGGAGCGGCTTTGAAGCGCATGGCGATTGACCGTTACCCACTTGCGCTGTGGATGCGCAATAACCAAGCGGACCGGGAAATCATCGTTCAAGACTTCGTGCGCGGGCGGCCTGCGAACTCCATGTTTGCGTGCCGGCAAGGCAAGCTATTGTCCATGGTGTCCGTCGCGGTCGTGGTATCCAACGGACCGATCGGAGCGGCGACAATCATTCGGCGCATCGACAATGAGTCGATGTCGAAAGCCGCCGAACTGCTCGCGGCACGGTTGCAGCTGACGGGCTTCTACGGGTTGGATTTCATCATCGAATCCGCCACGGATACGCCGTATCTGATCGAAATGAACCCCCGCTGCACTCAGTTGGGACATCTGGAGTTTCCAGATCAAGGCAGCCTGGCGGGAGTATTCAGCGCGGATCTGCGCAATGAATTGCCGCCCGCGCCGATACGGCCGATCAACAATGCGACCATCGCGTTATTTCCGCAGGCCGGTGCCGTCCGGCAGGCGCGCTATCAATACATCGACTCAAGCTTTTACGATGTGCCGTGGGACGAGCCGCAGCTCGTAAGGGAGCTGTTGCTGGAGCCGTGGCCACAGCGGCGCTGGGCTGCGCGTCTCTATCACAGCCTGCGACGCATCGATAAGTCGGAGCCGGTCATCTTCGAGGACGCGCACTCGGTAGCCGGCGCCTAACACTCCTCAGCGCATGTACCATCTCACGGCATCCGCGATGCCGCGCTCCACCATCATCTCGCGATCGCAAATCGGCTTCCACCCCAGTAGCTGCTCGGACATGCGGGCGTCATAGCGCGCGCGCTGCGACAAGCAGCGCCAATCATGCAGGCTCGGCCAGCGGCGGTTGGGATGGTGCACCGCGTTCTTGGCAAGTTCCTTGAGCATGTCAGCCGCCCAGTTGCGCCACGCCGATCGGGGTCGCGCGTCGATCCGCGCGGCCATATAGACGGCTACTGCATCGACGTAATCCCGCGCGGACATCAACGGCGGACTGGCGAGCAGCAGCGTCTGGCCGTCAATCCCCGGCGCGTCCAGCGCGAGCGCCAGCGCATCGGCAACATCATCGACGGTCACCAGCGGCAGCAGATTGTTGCCGTCACCCCAATAGTCCACTCTGGTTTCGCTGACGAATCGGGCGACTCCAAGATGCGCCGGCGGGCTTCCCGGGCCGATGACGATGCCGGGGCGCACGATGACCAGCGCTAAGCCCTTATCGCGCTGCATTGCCTGCAGCAGCGCCTCGCACTCCGCCTTGGATCGCGCATAGTGATTGCGTCCCGCGATCGCCGGATCGACCGGGGTTCGATTGTCGATCACCGCGTCCGGATTGTCGGAAGCGTAGGAAGCGATCGTCCCGGTGTAGATGAATCGATCAACTCCGGCCGCGAGCGCGGCTTGTGCGAGCACGCGGGTCGGAGCGATGTCGCCGTCCAAATAATCCTGCCAGCGCTTTCCCTCGCACTTTGCCAGGTGATACACGGTCTTGATGCCGTCGAGCGCCCGTCTCGCGTCCTCAGGATTCCCGTGCGAGCCCGTGAACAAGTCTACGCCTAAGCCGTCGAACTCGAGCGCCGCCGCGCGCGCGTTTCGCGTCAGCACCCGCACACCGTGTCCGCGATCGACCAGCAGGCGAACCAACCGGCGGCCTATGAAACCCGTGCCGCCGACGACCAGCACCGTCGGCTTGATACGCGCGCTCGGGACGGCGACCGAAGCGCTGCCCTGGCTTGGGCGTCCGGCACCGGCGAGCGTGGCGATGGACTCACACAATCGAATCACGTCCGTACCGAAGCGTCCGTCATGCCGCGGATCGACCTGCAGGACGCCACCCGCGTAGAAGGCGCGGATGCTGCGCAGTATGCTTTCCTCGAAGGGGTTTGCGTCGGCCTGCTTGGTAAGCGCGGCCTTCAGGCGGCGAATGCGATCGCCCCTCGCCAGATGCCGCAGCGTGCGGCCTGCCGCCCTTGCCGTCGCGTGCGAATCGAAAATCGGATTATCGCTTACGCTCAAGTCGCTCCAGCCAATGTCGCGCCCGAAGTCAAGCTGTGCGCTTCCGCCGCGGCCGCGAACCCGGAGAATCCGGTCGGCGTGGCCGGCCGTGATCGATATCGACATGACCACGGTCGCCGCCCCCACCCGACCGACGGCGGTCCATTGCCGGTACACGGTCTGGTCGGCGCACAGCGTGAACGGGTTGCCGGCGACCGCCGCGACCACATCGGGCAGCCCCAGCAGATCGACAATAAATGCGCCCAGATGCGGCCCAAGCTCAAAGACGAGGTTTGCCGGCGCCGCCAGCATCCAAGAGTCGAATGGCCCGAATTGCAATATCGGCAATGCAAAATGCCAATTCACGCCGATATGATCGATCCTGCCGAGTTCGCCAGCCTTGATGCTTGCGCGCAGCGACTCGTACCCCGGGGAGAACAGGAAATTGTGATTGACGCCGACTGCGACGCCCTTCTCTGCGGCCCTGGCGCATAGCTCCGCACACGCGGCACTGTCGAGTCCCATGGGCTTTTCGAGAAACACCGACTTGCCCGCCTGCACCATTGCCATTGCAGCGTCGATGTGCGGCGGCGGCGGCAGCAGGATATGCACGACGTCGCAGTCTGATGCCGCGAGTTCCTCAATCGAGCCGAGTACATGAGGTATGTTGAACCTCGCGGCGGCTTGCGCCGCGCGGCCGCGCGACTGATCGCATACCGCGTAAATGGAGACGCCTGGGGTTGCCGCGAGCGCGTTCGCGTGGGAGTCGAAGATATAGCCGGCCCCCAGCAATCCAACCTTGATGCTCACGCTTTTCCCAAGCCCTTGTACTCGATCAGGCGCGACGCGCGCCCCGACAGACGATCGAAATGATAGCCGATCAAGCCGAGCAATTGCGGCAACTTGCCCAGCATCAATAGCGTTCCCGATGCTCGGGCCACCCGTGCGCTCAAACCGCGTCGCCGCTGGCGCTGCGCGAGTTGCACCATGCGCACCGGCCACGGGGCAAGCAGCAGCGCCGCCGCAATCCACCATTGCGCATCGACTGTCAGCGCCAGCAGTACCGCGAGCATCAACATTGCCGGCATCGCTCCTCCCCATACGATGATGCTGCGAACCGTGCGCGGCCAGTTTGGATCGCGCGCATCCGGATGCAGGTGGGCCATCTCGCCAAAGGCGTGACCCGAGCGCTGAGTCCGGCGCCACCATTGGCCGAACCGCGTCATCGCCGCGTCGTGAAGAGTCATCTCCGCATCTATCCGCCACAGGTGCCAACCGGCTTTGCGCAAGCGCATCGATAGCTCGGTATCCTCGCCGGCGATCATCGCTGGGTTGTAGAAGTCGACCTGACGCAGGGCCGCTACGCGGAACAGCGCATCGCCGCCGCAGCCCGGCGATTCGCCCACCGGGGCGTTCCATTCATCGTCGCACAGCGCGTTATAGATCGATCGCTCAGGGTAGCGCTCGCGGCGGCGTCCGAAGACCAGCGCCAGCCCGGGTTCGGCGAGCAGCGCAGCCAGCGCCGCGGCGATCCAGCCCGGCTGCACCTCGCAGTCCCCGTCCACCATTTGCACGAACTCCAAGTCCGGATGGTCGGCAAGCAAACGTCCCAGCCCGGAATTGCGGGCACGCGCCGCCGTGAACGGTGGAGGCGCCGTCAACTCGACCACTGCCACTCCCTGATTCCGGGCCAGCGCAACGCTGCCGTCGGTCGATCCGGAATCGACGTAAACCCGTTGCGCCACCGGACGCACCGAATTGAGGCAGCGGGCCAGCCGCTCGCCTTCATTGCGGCCAATCACGACCAGCCCGACTTTCTGAAATGCTGAATCCTGCGCCATATTGCTCATTGCCCAATGCGCAGCCGGGTCAGCGCCGAGACGCCGCTAACAGCACGGTACATCGATGCTACTTGGGATGATTCTCGTACAGTCTGACGAAGTCGCCGAAAGTCACTGGAAATTTTACATCGTCGGCCACATCGAAAGGATCGAAGCCAAGGGCCTCCTCCAGGCGCACGACGATGAGCGCGAAACTGAGCGAATCCAGGCCCGAGTCAAGCAGCCTCAGATCGTCCGACAGGCGCGCCAATCGCCGTTCCTGCTCTTTGGCAACCTGTTCGAACTGCGAAATTACAGTGGCTCTTACCGACATTCCTCGAGGCTCCACGACCCGTTCAATTGGGCGATTGTAAAGGCTTTAGATGCGAAAAGCGCCTGAGGATTCCATCCGATGTGAACTGCGTTGTTGTTTCTGCATGATCCGTCGCCGGCAAGCCGCGATAAAACGGGTATGCTTTTGCATTGTGGCGAACTATCTCGATAATGGGCCGCACATATAGCCGTAAGGGCGTCGTGTTGAGGGCCGGCATGCCGACTTTGGACGTTGCAGTGGTGATCGTTACTTACAAGTCCGCGCAGCTGACCATCCAAGGTCTGCGCTCGCTGGAACCCGAGCGCGCAAGCTCGGGCCTGAAGATCCGCGCTATCGTCGTCGACAATGCATCGGGCGACTTGCCCGCGATCCAGCAGGCGGTTGTGACGAACGGATGGTCCTCCTGGGTAAGTCTGGTTTTGGCGCCCATGAACGGCGGTTTTGCCTACGGCAACAATCTTGGGGTCCAGCGAGCCTATGCCGCCGCTATCCCGGATTACATTTACCTTCTGAATCCGGATGCGGAGGTTCGTTCCGGCGCGATCAGCACACTGGTGCGCTTCCTGGAGGCTCGAGCGGATGTGGGCATCGCGGGCAGCAGTTTCGAGTACCTCGACGGAAGAGACTGGCCCATCGCATTCCGGTTTCCAAGCATTTGGAGCGAGCTCAGCGAGGGGCTTCAGATTGGCCTCGTCGCACGCCTGCTGAAAAAGTGGATCGTGGCCCGGCGCATGACCCAGGTTACCCAGCCGACCGACTGGATTTGCGGCGCGTCCATGATGATTCGGCCGGCCGTGTTCGCCGCGATCGGCGGATTCGATGAGAATTACTTCCTGTATTTCGAAGAGACGGATTTCTGCAATCGAGCTCTGAAGGCCGGTTTCTCCACCTGGTACGTCCCGGAAAGCCGCGTGATGCACATCATGGGGCAGAGCACGCGGATCACCGACGAGACACTGGAACTGCAACGTCTTCCCGCCTACTGGTTCGAGTCCCGCAGGCGCTATTTTGCGGTGACCTTCGGCGTCGGCCACGCGATGCTCATAGACCTGGCGGCCTTTTTTGCAGGCTCGCTGGGATTGGTCAAACGAATACTGCTACGACGGCCGCGCGTGCCTTACTTTCTTCGCGACCTGTTCAAGCACACCATTCTTTGGCCGCGCAATCGGCAATTTCCCGAGGTCCGGTGCCTACTTTCGCGCAACTGAACCGCGCGCGGGTGCGCAAAAGCTGTCGGCCCTTGGCGACACCGGCGCGGTTGATGAACTGCCAATCGCCCGGACGTTGGATTATGCTCCGGCGCACAGCACAAGAATCGAGCATGCATGACTGACCCAGACATAGCGCCCGCCTCCGCTGTCGCTATCGCGGCCACCTTTACGGCAGAACCCATGCTGCCTGCGCTGCGTCTCGTGCTCGACGCCGCCGGCCTGCCGCTCGAGGTGAGATTTGCCCCGTACGGCCAGCTTTTCCAGGAACTGCTGTCGAATACCAGCCTGCTGGCCACCAATGCGCATGGAGCAAACGTCATACTGCTGCGCATGGAGGACTTTGTCCGGGAAGTGCCCGAGCGCGGAGCCGCCCAGGCGCTGATCGAGAGAACCACACGCGAACTTCGCGATGCCCTCGACCAGTATGAGGCGCGGGCCAAATCCCGCACCGTATTCTGTATTCTGCCTCCCTCGCCGAATTCGCCCAAGGAACTCAAGCCGTACTTCGAGAATGCGGCGGACGCCTTGAGCGCGCACGCCGGCACGCTGCCCGGAATTCATCTGCTCAGGGCAAATGAGATCAATCGGCTATCGAGCGGTGAGGCGTACGATGTGCTGCGCGATGAACTCGCCCATATCCCCTACACGGAAGAGTTTTTTGCTGCGATTGCCTTGGGCGTTGCCCGCAAGATTCACGCGCTGCGGGTTCCGGCGCACAAGGTGCTGGTGCTCGATTGCGACAACACCCTGTGGCGCGGCGTCATCGGCGAGGACGGCATCGACGGCATTGTCATTCCTGCGCCGCTGCTCGCCTTGCAGCGGTTTGCGGTCGATGAACAAGCGAAGGGAACTCTGGTCTGTATTGCAAGCAAGAATGTAGAACGCGACGTCGTGGAGGTGTTCGAGAGGCGGCCCGACATGATGCTCAAGCCTGAGCACATCGTCGCGCAACGCATCAACTGGAAATCAAAGCCGGAGAACATCTCGTCGCTTGCCCGCGAACTGAATCTAGGGCTCGATTCCTTCGTGTTCATCGACGACAGTCCGATCGAATGCGCGGAGGTAAAGGCCGTTCTGCCCCAGGTCGTGACCTTGCTGCTTCCGCCCGAGGCGAAGATCGAATCGTTTCTGGCGAATCTCTGGGTCTTCGATAGATTCATCGTTACCAATGAAGACACGCGGCGTACCCAGATGTACCGCGAGAATGCCGCGCGCCAGTCGCTTGAAGTCTCGACCTCCGATATCGGCGACTTCATTGCATCGCTGCAGCTGAACATCGATATCGCACCCCCTGCGGATACCGAGTGGCCCCGGCTTGCCCAGCTCACGCAACGCACCAATCAGTTCAATTTCACGACGCTGCGGCTCACCGAGGCGGAGATGCGGGCGTCCCAGGCAGCCGGATCCACCGTCTTGGGCATTAACGTGCGCGATCGGTTCGGCGACTATGGACTCGTCGGCCTGATCATTGCCTCCAGCCGCGCCGAGACCCTCGTGGTCGATGAGCTGCTGCTGAGCTGTCGCGTGCTCGGGCGCGGCGTCGAACACGCTATGTTGCGCCGTCTTGGCGAGCTCGCCACCGAACGCAACCTCGCCAGCGTGGAACTGCATTTCCTCCCGACCCAAAAAAATGAACCCGCACAGGCCTTCGCGGACAGCGTTGCCACTCAGTTCAGGATTCAGGATCAAGATCGCATTCGCTACCTGATACCCACGGAATCTGCCGGTGCCATCAGGCACCGGCCTGGACATGATCCCGACGCCGTGATCAAGGCGAGCAAGTCCCAAGACCGCAAGGACACGCCCTCCGATTCCGCACCGGGACCATCGATTGCAAACCGATCGGAGCGATACTCAAGGCTCGCTCTCGATCTTGTGTCCGGCCGTGCGGTCCTCGAGGCGGTTCGAGCCAAAGGCCTGCATGCGCGAACGCTGTCCGGCACGATTCGAGAGCCGGCGACAGACACGCAGCGCAAACTCGTGGCGCTTTGGCAAGAGCTGCTCAATGTCGATGAGGTCGGGGTGGAGGATGACTACTTTGCCCTCGGTGGTACCTCATTGCTGGCTGCACAGATGTTTGCCGAGATCGCAAAACGCTTTGCGGTAAAGCTGCCGCTGACCACCATTTTGGATTGCCCGACGATCCGCCTGCTTGCGCCTCGCGTCGAACCTCAGGCGGATCTGCGCTCCGGCATTCTCATCGAACTCAAGCGTGGCGGCCCGGGCTGTCTATTTCTCATCCATGACGGCGACGGCGAGACGCTGCTGTACCGAAATCTGGCGCGCCGGCTACCGGACGGGGTTGCGGTATACGGCATCGAGCCCCGCCGCCTCTCCAGGGTGCCGCTCGCGCACACGCGCATCGAGGATATGGCGCGCTTCTACATCAAGGAGATGCGCAGCAAGCAGCCTCGGGGCCCCTATATGCTTGGAGGCCTGTGCGCAGGCGGCGTCATCGCCTACGAGATGGCCTCGCAACTGATCAGCGCGGGCGAGACAGTAAAGCTCGTTGCGCTTCTCGATGCGGCAAAACCACGTGCGCGCAAGCGCACCGGGCACATATCCAAGCAGCGGGTGCGGCGCCTCGAAGCAGTATTTGCAGGAGTGCGCGGAGAGCGCGGAATTTATGTCGAACGGCTGTATGCCTCGATCATGGCGGCGTTAAGCAAGCTGAAGAGTTTCTTGGTTTGGGAGTTCTCCTCGCGCGCCAAGCGCTTAACGACCAGGTTTCGCTTTCGGCTGCTGCACGAACTGTTGATGCGAGGCCGCCCATGGCCGCCCTCGCTCACGGAGCTGAGCGTGCGCGACATTTATGATTCCGCCGAGGCGCGCTATTTTCCAAAGCCGCTTTCCAACGCCGGTGTCGTTCTGCTGCGTGCCGAGTCAGGCGACGAGTACGATCAAGCCTATAGGGAGGTGTATTCGGAGGATACGTTTGACTGGATTTCCGTTGCCGAGGACATCATCGTCATCGATGTGAAGGGCGGGCATTCCAGCATGCTGCAGGAGCCATTTGTGGAGTCGCTGGCGGGCGCGCTTGCCCCCAAGGTGTCGGGCAACTGCGCGATCAGGTGATTGACTGACCCAAGTCGGCGCAGTGCTGGCCGCCCCATTTGGTACGCGCGAACAATTCGTCGCTCAGGATCTTTTCCAGCACCGCTCTCGGGCCGCTCTTGCTGAACACATGATCTGCGCTATCGATGATGTGCACCCGGCAGCGCTCGCCAAGGCGCTTGACCGACAAGCCGCCGAGCAGCGCCAACAGGTCAATGCCCGGCTCCCCGCGCGCGAATACGAACACAACGCTCACACCTCGCTTTCCGATCTGCTCGAGGTCCCAGCCAAGGTCGCCCGGCAGGCGAATACGCAGAAATCGAGCCAGGTCGCGCGAAGTCGATTCCACGGCCAGCAGCACTCGATTCAGATAGATCCTGAGTATGTAGCCGATATTTACCCGGCCGGTCGATAGCTTTCTCCAAGCAGCCACGGAGAACATGCGCTCGCGGTACACGCCGGGCTTTCGCACCAGCTCCGCCATCTGCATGTCATTCACAGACATTCCCTCTTTCCAGAAGAAATTCTCCGGATTCACCATCAAGAGTCGATTCACCGGGAGTGCCGCAACCGCGGCGCGCAGGGCATGATAGGCACCTGAGCAAACGCCTGCCAGCGTGATGTCATTGACGCCGTAGCGGCTGCGTAGCATTTCGATCGCCGCGCGAACATCGTCGAGCGCTGCGGGTGGGAATATTTCATTGTCCGGGCGGCCGGACCGCGTGCCGCTGTCGCCAAGGCCCGCAAGATCCATGCGCATCACGACATACCCAGCTCGCGCCCAGCGTCTGGCCAGGCCTACATACATGCCGCTGGCGCCAATGTGGTAGTCGGCGCCGGCGTTGAGCAGAAGCACTGCACGACGCCGCACCTCGCCTTGGCGTGGCTCAGTCACGATCCCGAAAAGCAGGGTCTCGGAAGTAAAGAACACAGGACGCTCGATGAGGCCGTGCTTCTCGGCTCCACGGTCGGGTAATTTCAACATTGCGGCGACCGGCGCGGCGTCGACGTGCCGTCCGGCGACGCCGACCGGCGTCGAGGCAGCAAGCCGGCCCAGCCAATCCCGCGTCGCCGCGATCATCTCCTGCGGAATGGTGGTAAATTGCGGTGCGGTCATGATCATCTCGACCAGGCCCGGGAGGGCGAGATACTTCGCCCGCACACCCTGCCCCGATAGCTGTTCCACCCATCCTCGGGATACCGGCAGGCTGATGCCGTCGATCACCAGCACATCGCTCACCGGCGTCGCGCCCTGCAGCTTCAACTCGAGCAGAGGCAGTGCCGCGAGGCTCGCGGCCGAGAGCGAAAACCCACCGACTTCCATCGAGCCTCCGCCATCGGCTGGCGCAGCGGCGGGACCATCGCTCGTCGGCTCCTTGACCTCGGATCCCAGCGCCGCCGCCAGCACGGTGGTGCGCAGCTCCCGCAGGTAACGCCGTCCGCTGATCACAGGGGCAATGAGAATCAGGCCGTCTATCCCTTTGGATTGCTCGGCGGCCAAGCCCGCAAGCAGCGCCCCAAGCCGAAACCCCAACAGGCAAACCCGTTCAACGCCGGTGCGCCGCCGCATCTCCGCGACCGCCGCCAGCACGTCCTGACGCCAGAACTCGAGTTGATCGGACTGGGGGTCAATATCCGAGGAGTCGCCGGTGCCCAGGTAGTCGAATCTCAGCGCGGGCACGCCGATCGCTGCCGACGCTTCGGCAAAGGCGCGAATACTGCGATGCGAACAAATGGCCTCGTAGCCGAAGGGCTTGCAGATCACAAGTCCGATGTTGGCAGCCGTGGCAGCGGCAGGCCGGTGCAGCCAACCGAATAGCTGGCGATCGGCGGGGCCAAAGTACAGCGCCTCCGCCAACCCAAGCGCTGGCGCGCCGTCCCGTTCAAAGCGCGGATCAGCGCTCATCGCTTGACCGGCAAGTGCGTCTGCGCGGAGCTGTATTCACAAGCATGCGGCTGACGCAGCTGAGCAGCGCCGACGGGCGAAATCCAAGCGTCCAGATGTGTGACCGGCGTCACAACACAAGCGGTGCATGTCAAAACCCCTTCAGCCAGCTCCAGCGACCCAATCGCGCGTTCATTGCGCCCTGCATCGATTTTATCAATCCCCAAGGCGCATTTTGCACCCGCCCGGCGATCCGAACTACTTATTCGGTGGAATCCTTTCCCACTTATGCTCATGCCGTTGGCTGCTGGTGCAGCGCGACTCGACGCCCAAGAACCAATCACGCCGATTAGCGCAACGTTTGACAATATGCGTCCGCGCATCGCGCATCCCAGTCGATGGTACCTCGCCCAAACGCTATGCTATCCTGATAAATCATAGTCTTATGGATGCTATCTGCCGATGAATGCCGTCGCTGACTTGCCGTTATCGATCGAGACCTTTCTACCCCTGTCGCGGATGGCCGAGATTGCGGCGGCGACCAAACTTGCCTATGCCACCGCGAGGCCGTTCCCGCACTTCGTGATCGACAACTTTTTCGATCCGGCTTTGATAGATCAGGTATTGGCGGAATTTCCGACGCCCGGGCAGATCAAATGGCAACAGTTCAACAACGATAAGGAGATCAAACTGGCATCCGCGGAGGAGGCATCCTTCGGCCCGGTTACCCGACTGCTCTTGTACCACCTTAATTCCATTACTTTTCTGGATTTCTTGAGCAAAGTGACCGGCATCGAAAATCTGATTCCCGATCCGACCTTCGAGGGAGGCGGACTGCACCAGATTCCCCGAGGCGGGAAACTGGCCATGCATGCCGATTTCAATAAGCACCGCCGCTTTGGCCTGGACCGGCGGCTCAATGCCCTGCTCTATTTGAACAAGGATTGGCGCGAAGACTACGGCGGCCACTTGGAATTGTGGAATCGCGACATGACCCAATGCGAGGCCAAGATCCTCCCGGTTTACAACCGGCTCGCGGTGTTCGGCACGACGGATTTCACCTTCCACGGCCACCCTAATCCGCTGCAATGTCCCGAGGGTATGACTCGAAAATCGCTCGCGCTGTACTATTTCACGAATGGGCGGCCCGCGGAGGAAGTGAGCGGCACACACTCGACATTATTCAAAGCTCGGCCCGATGATGTTGTGAGTTCGAGCATTGGCCAGCGGATGCGGCGTATAGCGCGGGATGTATTGCCCCCGATCATCACGCGGACCATTGACAAGCTACGCTGACCCGACAAAGCCCGTTTATCGTTTTGGGCCGCCTTTGCGCCCGCTGAGCCATTATGCCTCGTAGCGTCAAAGAGCTAATCGTAGTTCTGGTGATAGCGCTGGTCGTTTTCCGGCTTGCGCGACCGCTGGTGCTGAAGTTCAGCAAGGAGGCTGACTTTACCCGCCGCCGCAATGTCTGGTGTGTCTTGACGGCTGCCGCGTTCC